>ERZ824488.160-NODE-160-length-92430-cov-9.141488_pt1 | contig 92430 bp, 83 predicted proteins | sample MGYA00519936_ERZ824488 | MGnify/ENA primary metagenome ERZ824488 (study PRJEB31778, sample SAMEA3449153) | human gut metagenome | biome: human gut; feature: human-associated habitat; material: faeces | place: United Kingdom | collected 2010/2012 ...
AGCGACTGCGTTCATGAGCAAGTAGCGAAGCGGATTGCGAATGTCCGCTTTACAACCGCCAGGCAGCTGTATTGTATGATACAGGCCTGGCGGTTTTTCAGGTTTGGAATCGTGATATATTTGTTGGGTTTTGTAATAGAAAGAATTTCTCGAAGGTAGTAAGATAAACTTACCAAACTATATGCTGATGAAGAAGAAGCAGAAATAAAAGGAGGACATGAGATGAAACTGACAGACCTCAGAGTGAATCATGTGGAGGAACCGCTGGGCTTTCAGCTGAAGCCCGTGAGTTTTTCCTGGGTGGTAACAGAGCCGGGGACAGCAAAAAAACAGAAAGCGGTAAGAATCCGTGTTTTTGAAAATAAAGAGACAATTTTTGACAGCGGGTATGATGAGAAGGCGGACAACCGGGATTATCCGGCAGAGCTTTCCTTAAAGCCGAAAACCCGCTACACCTGGAGCGTGGAGGTGATGGCAGACAATGGCGAGACCGCCGAGGCAGAAAGCTGGTTTGAGACCGGAAAAATGGAAGAACCATGGACCGGAAAATGGATCACACCGGAGCTTGATCCGGCGATTCAGCCGATCCTTCGGAAAAAATTTACCGTGGACGGAGCGTCGGAGGCTTCCAGACTTTATATCTGTGGTCTGGGTGTCTATGAGGCTTATCTCAACGGGGAGAAAATCGGAAGCGAATATCTGGCGCCAGGCTATCACTCCTACGATTTCCATTTACAGGTCCAGACCTACGATGTGACCGGTCTTCTGAAAGAGGGCGAAAACACCCTGGAAGTCTGGCTCGGCGACGGCTGGTTTCGCGGAAGATTCGGTTTCGGAGAAGGCTTCCGGAATATTTACGGTGACAAAATTTATCTGATTGCCGAATTGTATCATGGAAAAGAACTGGCAGCAGCGACGGATTCCACCTGGGAAAGCCATCCCTCACCCATCGTAAAAAGCAGTATTTACGATGGTGAGACCTACGATGCCCGGCTGGAGGCAGAGCTGGAAACCGGTTGGAAGGGCGTACGGGAAGAAATTCCGAAGGACTGTGGTTCCCTGGCGGTGAAAGACCTTCCGAAGGAGCAGCAGATTGCGGAGGAGCAGCCGCTTCTCAACGACCGCTACAGTCTGCCGGTAGTGAAAAAAGAGGGCTTTTGTCCCATTGAAGTGATCCGAACACCGAAAAACGAGACGATTCTGGACTTTGGCCAGAACCTCACCGGCTGGGTAGAGTTTGATTCCGCTCTGGCTGAGGGAGAGGAGATTATCTTAAGTGCGGCCGAGATCCTGCAGGATGGCTGCTTTTACCGGGAAAACTACCGGTCAGCCGTGGCGGAATACCATTTCATTTCCGATGGGAAGAAGCGCCATGTGAGACCTCATTTTACCTTCTATGGTTTCCGCTATATGAAGGTGGAATATGTGGATAAGAGTGGAAAACCTACCGAGAAACCCGAGGGCAGTGTGGATAACTTTACCGCCCATCATCTGCGGAGCGATTTTGACCAGACCGGATGCATTGAAACCGGTGTGAAAAAGGTCAACCAGCTGTTTCAGAATGCCCTCTGGGGTCAGAAGGACAATTTCCTGGATGTTCCCACGGACTGCCCCCAGAGAGACGAGCGCCTGGGCTGGACCGGAGATGCTCAGATTTTCTCGGAGACAGCCTGCTACAATATGTATGTGCCGGCCTTTTACCGCAAATACCTTTGGGATATGCGGGCGGAGCAGAGCATCATCGGCGGTTCCGTGCCTCATGTAGTGCCGAGACTGAAACGGGAATTTATCGAAGGCCATGGCTCCTGTGCCTGGGCGGATGTGGCCGTGGTGCTTCCTTGGAATGTCTACGTTCACTATGGTGACAAAACGCTCCTGGAGGAGTGCTATCCCGGCATGAAGGCCTGGGTGAACTGCATGCGGGAAAAAGAAGAGGCCTTAGGCGGAGCACATCTCATTAAGGACGGTTTCCACTTCGCGGACTGGCTGGCTCTTGACAATCCCGAGCCCGGTCCCTTCGGTGCGACGGACAATCTTTACATCGCCAGCGCCTACTATTACTGGTGTGCGAAGCATGTTTCTCTGGCAGCAGGCGTCCTTGGAAAGACAGCGGAAGAGACCGAGTATGCGAAGCTGGCTGAAGCGGTTCTTCAGGCAGTCCGTGAAAAATATTTTGATGAAAATGGTCTTTGCAACTGCGGTACCCAGACGGGTTCAGCCCTGGCAATCATGTTTGGCCTGAATCCTTCTACGGAAACCCGGCAGGCAGAGGGCAACCTTCTGGCAAAACGGATCGCGGAGAACAACGGCCATCTCAGCACCGGCTTTGTGGGAACACCCATGCTCTGCCCGGCCCTTACCGAGACCGGACATGACAAGACCGCCATGGATCTTCTGCTGAATGAGGAGTATCCGGGCTGGCTCTACTGCGTCAATATGGGAGCGACTACTGTCTGGGAGCGCTGGAATTCCGTGAAACCGGACGGTCACATGAATCCAGAGGGCATGAACAGCCTGAACCATTACAGCTACGGAAGCATTGAGGCCTGGATGTACAAGAAGGTCTGCGGCCTGACAGCGACAGAACCCGGCTTTAAGAAGGCAGTGATCGAGCCCCATACGGATCCGAGACTTGGAAGTGTTTCCTGCGAGGTGGAGACAGCCGCAGGCGTCTATAAGACCGGATGGAAATATGAAGAAAACGGCAAAGTGAGCTTCTGCGCAGAGATTCCCTTTGATGCGGAGGCTGAGATCCGCCTTCCGGGCCGGGAACCGAAAATTGTTGGGGCAGGAAGCTACAATATGGAATTTACTCCGGAAAGAAGATGATACTGTATGTAAAAGATTATTTTCGCACTTGCATCATCACAAAAGTTGATATATGATTTTGAAAAGTAAAAAAAGCATCAACCTGACGTATGGCAAAGGTTTCTGATAGGGCAGTTCTGGTATATCAGATTGAACGCAGATCGCGAAGCGACTGCGTTCATGAGCAAGTAGCGAAGCGGATTGCGAATGTCCGCTTTACTGAGGTACTTTACAGGATGATAGCAAGCACTGACAGATATAAGGAGCGTAGAAAATGAACCAGATCGCAAGATTTTATGTGGGAACATACAGCCGTCCATTGATTTTTGGAACAGGTGAAGTATTCGAGGGAAAAGGCAAAGGCATCCATACATACCTTTTTGATATGGAAAAAGGAACTCTGATGGAGGAGGGAGCTCCGGCAGAGACTGCCAACCCCTCCTTTGTGGAGCTTTCCGCTGATCAGAAGCTTCTCTATGCCGTCAACGAGCTGACGACGTTTGAAGGAAAAAAGGGCGGTGCGCTCAATATCTATCGCCGGGAGAAAAATGGAGAACTGACATTACTTTCTCAGAAAGCCACCGGTGGCGAGGATCCCTGCCATGTGGTGACAGACCGGGAGAGAAAAATGGTACTGGTATCCAACTATTCCGGTGGAAGTTTGGCAGTCTGGCCCCTGGACAAAGACGGAGCGCCGGTGGGAGAAGCTCAGGTGATTCAGCATACGGGAAAAGGCAGAAATCCTGCTCGCCAGGAAGGCCCTCATGTTCATTCGATCACCCTCACGCGGGATGAAAAATTTGCAGTGACGGCGGATCTTGGCCTGGATGAGCTCGTGCTCTATCCTGTGGACAAGAAGCAGGGCCGCTTGAAAGAAGCAGAAAAAATCATCTTCCCTACGGGAGAGGAGACGGGGCCGAGGCTTATCCTTTTTAATCGGAAGGGAGACCGCTGCTATGTAGCCTGCGAGCTCAGCTGCGAGGTGCTGGTCTTATCTTATGAAAATGGAAACTTTACGCTTCTTCAGACTCTCTCCACACTGAAAAATGGCTGGTCTCCGGAGAATACCGCCGCGGATATCCACCTTTCCAAGGATGAAAAATTCCTCTATGTCTCCAGCCGGGGCGAGGATACAATCGCCGTTTATCAGGTACAGGAGGACGGTCTGCTCTCCCTGGTGGAGATTGTCCCTGCCGGGGTGAAGACTCCGCGGAACTTTGCCATTGACCCCAGCGGCAAATGGCTGCTGGCCGGAGGGCAGAACAGTGACACGGTGGCCGTCCATGCCGTCGATCCGGAGACCGGAAAACTGACTCTGACCGGGATTTTTGAGGTGCCGACACCGGTGTGTCTCTGCTTTGAGCCATGACGGAGGAGAAGAAAGCCCCGGAAATCTGGGCAAAGGTGAAAGGCTTCTGTTCTCATTTCATCCAGTCCATCTCCACGAAGGTCCTTCTTCTGATGCTGCTACTCATTCTGCCCTTTAATTTTCTGGCAATCTGGCTCAGCGAGCGGACGATGAGCACTCTGATTGAACAGGCGCGGGTGTCTGTGCAGAACTCGATGAATACTTATCTCACCAACCTGGATTATAAGATGGAAACAACGGTAAAACTTCTCTACAATCTTCGCTATAATGATATTTATGGATTAACGGTAATCAAGCAGGCCGGAGATGAGAAATATGCAGGGGAAAAGGTAAAATTTTATTATTCTCAGAAGAATTATTATGATACCACCAATGTGACAGATGCCTGGTTTATTTATCTGAAGAAACTGGACGATGTCATTACCTGGGACGGTGCCTTTCACTCCAGGAAAGACGATGAGGTTTACATCCGGGAACAGGAAGAGGGGGAGGTCGCTGGCGGCTGGACTTTAGCCACGATCAAAGACCGGGAGGCTGCAAGGCTTTTTATCGATTCCGGAACGGTCACTTACGGCGGCTGGATCTACCTGGATACGCTACTGGATGATCTGAAGAAAGACCTGGATTACGAATCCATCGAGCTGAGTTTTTCGGATGCGGAGAAAAAAGAGGCGGCAAAGGATGAGCTGGTGGTCTCTTCCTATTGTAAGAGAGGCCGCTTTTTCCTCAATGCCGTTCTTTCCCAGAATGAGGTAACTGGAAAAATTGAGGCAGTCTACGGAATCATGCATGCCTTCAGTATTGTGGCCTTTCTCCTGATTCCGATTCTCTATGCGCTGATCCAGCATCTCCTTCTCCATCCCTTACGGGTCCTGAATCAGGCCCAGAAACGCCTCAGAAACGGCGATCTGGATTGCCGTATCACAGAGAAGGCCAACTCGATCGAGTATGAACATTCCTTCCAGTCCTTCAATAAGATGGCAGATCGAATACAGGATCTGAAGATTGAAGTCTACGAGAAGGAGCTGGACCGGAAACAGATGGAGCTTTCCAATCTCCAGCTGCAGATCCGCCCCCATTTTCTCCTGAATACATTCAATCTGATTTACACGCTGGCTCAGAGGGGACAGGAAAAAGATGTGCAGCAGGTGATCCTTTACCTTTCCGACTATTTCCGCTATCTCTTCCGGAGCGGCCGGAATCTGGAAATTTTCGAGAAGGAACAGCATCTGATCGAGGCTTATATCGGAACGGCAAAGGTTCGTTATCCCGGAGCTATTGAGGCCGATTATGAATATGATCCGGAAATCGCTTTTGTCCGGGTGCCGCCGCTGCTCCTCCACAATTTCGTGGAAAATATTGTAAAATATGCCATAAGTCCGGGCAAAGTGACCCACATCTCGATTGTGGGCCAGTACGAGGGCGGAATGGTCAGTTTTATGATTATGGATGACGGAGGTGGAATGACGGAAGAACAGGTGGAGGAACTGGATCGGTCCATGCGGGAGCCGAGGAAAGACGGGCTCCATATCGGTTACGCTAATTCCTTGAAACGCCTGAGGTATTCCTATGGAGAGAAAGCAGATATTGAGATCAGCTCAGAACCGGGAGAGGGGGTCTGCGTGACCGTCACCTTCCCCTATGATCTGGAGGAAGAAAATGAACCTTTTGATAGTGAATGATGAACAGCTGACAGCGGAGACCATGAAAAAAGATATGGACTGGGCCTCCTACGGCATCAGCGAAGTCTATACCGCCTACGATACGGAGGCAGCCAGAGCATGTATTGCGGAGCATCCGGTGGATATCCTTCTCTGCGATATCGAGATGCCGGGAGAAAACGGCCTGGGGCTTCTCCGCTGGGTGCGGGAGCAGGAAAAAGAGATCGAGTGCATTTTTCTCACCTGCCATGCGAAGTTTGCCTATGCTCAGGAGGCGATCATCCTGGGCTGTCAGGATTATATTCTGATCCCGGCGCGGTACGAGGATATCGGAGAAAAGATCCGCAAAGTCGTGGATCGAATCCGGGGAAAAAGAGATACTGCCCGGTATGAGGAATACGGAAGGCAGCTTTTTCAGGAAAAAATTCATGAAGGGGAAGCTTCAGAGAGCCCTCAGAGAAGGGTTCAGCCCGAGGAAACCGCCGAGGAGGTTTGCCGATATATTTTAAAGGAGCTGAAAAACAGCGAGCTCAATGTGGAGCGCATCGCGGAAGAGTTCCATTTTCACCCGGCCTACTTAAACCGCCTCTTTAAAAAGGAAAAAGGCGTGTCGGTGGGACAGTTTCTCATCAATGAGCGGATGAAGCTGCGGGAGCCATTCTGGAGACCGGTCAGTACAACGCCAACGAGACGGCGGAAAAGGTGGGATACTCCCATTACACGAATTTTTACAACATGTTCAAAAAATACTATGGGATGTCCCCTGCGAAATATCAGGAAGATTTCCTGAAAACAAAGAAGCAAAGTTGAAAAATGAGGTCCCGGAGCAGAAAGGTTCCGGGATTTTTTATGGAAATGTTCGGAATCGTAAAGTTCAGGTTATGTTTCGTGATGGAAAAATAACAGAAAAGCAGATAAAATAAAAACATCCAAAAAACGTGTACCAAACAAAACAGGAGGTAACAGTAATGAAAAAGAAATACGCAGCAATTCTTTTGAGCGCAGTAACAGCAGTTTCAGGTATGGGCGGCGTTCTTCCGGTAAGCGCAGCAGAAGACGGCGAGATCACTGAGATCGTATGGCAGTGGCCCTCTCTTGGAAGTACCGGTTCTGGTTTTCAGGCAGTTGAAGATGCTCTGAATGCTATGACCGAGCCGGATATCGGCATACATATCACTCTGGAACCGGTAACTTTCTCCGAATTGGCAAATGAGACGGTTCTGACCGTATCCAGCGGAGAGCAGCTCGACCTTTGCCTCTCTGTAGGAACCGGTGTCGGTAATCTGGTGAGTAGCGGCCTGATTGAGCCTCTGGATGACTATATTGATAACGAAGGAAAAGATATTAAAGAGAAATGTGGTTCTGCATTAAGTGGCGGCTATTACGGAGGAACACTTTACGGACTGCCCAATGCTTACGTTCAGGGTGAATCTTATGGCTATCTTGCAAGAACGGATCTTCTGGAGAAATATGGAATTACGATCGATGAGAACAAACTCTATACCATGGATGAATTTACAGAAATTTTCCAGAAGGTAAAAGATGGAGAAGGAGAAAACTTTTTCTGCCTGATTCCTGAGGCTACCAGTGAAGAACCCTTAAGTCGAAATGCTTTTGAGTATGATAAGCTGGGATCCACCACCGCTTCCGGTGTTCTGATGTTGGATCAGGATTTCACAAACATGACCATTTCCAATATGTATGAGACAGATGAGTATGCCAATTTCGCACAGCTGATGTATGACTGGGCTCAGGCCGGCTTCATCTCCAAGGACGCAGCTACCAGCACAGAGGACAGAAACACGCTTCTGCAGGGAGGCAATTATTTGGGATACTTCGGTTGGAGCACTCCAGGAGGTGAAGAGGCTACCGAGGCCGCAGTAGGTATGGATCTGACCGTCATTCCTGTTCTTGAAGGTTATACCGCAGGCGACCGTTTCCAGAACATCCTCTGGAGCGTGCCCATCACCTCTGCAAACCCGGCAAAAGCTGTGGAAGCTCTGAACTATATCTACGCTCATGACGAGGCTGCATGGCTCCTTCAGTATGGTATTGAGGGTCAGGACTACGAAGTAATCGAGAAAACAGATGCAGGAACCAAGATCAAATATCTGTCTGACAACCCCCAGACGCTTCCGTATTACCAGCTCTTCGGCGTATACGGTGACAGACTGGCATGGCCGGTAATGGACCCGACCCCGATTGATATGAACCAGACCATCAGAGAGTTCAGTGACAGCATTCCGGATTCCAGAAAATCCCCGGCACTGGGCTACTGCTTCATCAACGACAACGTATCTGCTGAGTATTCCGCAGTATCCGCAGTCATCCAGCAGTACATCCCGAGCGTGAACTGCGGTACCGTTGATCCGGCTACCAACCTGGCAGACTTCCAGAGCGCTCTGAAAGCAGCAGGTATCGATACCGTCATCGAAGAAAACCAGAAACAGCTGGATGACTGGGCAGCAAGTCAGGCAGCTGAGTAAAGCAGGAAAAGACAGAAACTTTCGGAGCCGGAGATTTTTTCTCCGGCTCTATCAGAAACAGGAGGAACACAATGAGTAAGAAACGGGCAAAAAAGAAAATTTCCTGGAAACGGATCTGGCCTTTTTATCTGATGGCACTACCGGGATTTCTGTATATGCTGATCAACAACTACATTCCTATGTTCGGAATTTCCATCGCTTTCAAAAAGCTGAATTTCCGCGAGGGAATCTGGGGAAGTCCCTGGGTAGGCTTTAAAAACTTCAAATTCCTTTTTGCATCCGCGGATGCCTGGATCATCACCCGGAACACGATTCTTTACAATGTGGCCTTTTTCATTGTGGGAAATGCCCTTGCTATTACCATTGCCATCCTGATCAATGAGATTCAGAGCCGTGTGGCAAAGAAGGCTTACCAGAGCCTGATCCTGCTTCCCTATCTGATGAGCTGGGTTATCGTAAGCTATCTTGCTTATACCTTTCTCTCAGCAGAGACAGGTATGTTCAACAAGAGCATTCTGGAACCGCTGGGACTTGAGGCGGTCAACTGGTATCAGGAGAAAAAATACTGGCCTTTTATTCTGATTTTCGTCTCTGTCTGGAAGAGCGTGGGTTACAGCATGATCATCTACCTTTCCAGCGTTGTCGGCATCAGCATGGATTACTTTGAGGCGGCGAAGATCGACGGAGCCAGCAAGTGGCAGCAGATCAAATACATCACCCTGCCCCTTTTGAAACCGACCCTCATCACGCTGTTTATCCTGAGTGTGGGCCAGATCTTCCGTTCCGACTTCGGTCTGTTCTATCAGATGCCGAGAAACAGCGGAGCCCTTTACTCCGTGACGAGAACCCTGGATGTCTATGTATATCAGGCTCTGATGAAAAACAACGATTACAGCATGTCCAGTGCGGCCAGCGTCTTCCAGTCTGTGGTTGGCTTTATACTGATCATTGCAGCAAACAAACTGGTGAAGCGCTATGAGTCAAACAGCGCACTGTTCTAGGAGGTGGGGAAAATGAAATCAAAAGAATATCGAAATACCCAGATCCTGGCAAACCTTGTCTGCGGGATTCTGGCTCTTCTGGCCCTGCTTCCTTTCATCCTGCTGATCGTAGCCTCTCTTACGGATAACACCTGGGCCACAGCCAACGGCTTCAGCTTTTTCCCGGGCTCCTGGAGTCTGGATGCTTACCGCTACATTGCGGTTCAGTGGGCGACCATCGGTCGGGCTTACCTTATGACGATTGTCGTGACAATTATCGGTACGGCAGCCAGCATCATGGTGACGACTCTTTTCGCCTATGCCATCTGCCAGCAGGAAGTGCCGGGCATGAAGCTTTTGAGCTTTATGATGGTTTTTACCATGCTTTTTAACGGCGGCCTGGTAGCCACCTACTACAGCTATGTGAACTATTTCCACGTCCGCAACACGATCTGGGCGCTGATCGTTCCGAACCTTCTGATGAACGCCTTCAACGTCATTCTGGTCCGCAACTATTTCACCAACAGCATTCCGGCGAGCCTCATCGAGGCAGCCAGACTGGACGGAGCCAGTGAGTTCGGCATTTTCTTCCGGATTGTGATGCCCTTAAGCCTGCCCATCATCGCCACTATCGGCCTGATGACAGCTCTGGGCTACTGGAACGACTGGCAGAACGGTATGTACTATCTGACAGAGCGCGGCGGCGGCCAGTATTATACGATTCAGATCGTTCTGAACAACATCAACGAAAACATCAACGCCCTGCGGCAGAGTGCTTCCGCAACCGGAAACATGAACATTCAGATGCCCAGCACCACTGTCCGTATGGCGATCGCAACCGTAGGCATCCTGCCCATTCTTCTGATTTATCCGTTTTTCCAGAAATACTTTGTCAAAGGTATTACGCTGGGCGGCGTAAAAGAGTGATTTATATAAGGAGGAAAATAACTTATGAAATATAATAGTATCCGTCCGGGCCAGGTCTGGCTGGACACAAACGGCAACCGAATCCAGGCCCACGGCGGCTCCATCATCTATGTAGACGGCGTTTACTACTGGTATGGAGAGAATAAAGAGAAAACCACCGGCGAAAACAAGATCTGGCACTGGGGCGTCCGCTGCTATGCATCCACGGACCTCTATAACTGGGAGGACAAAGGCCTCATCATCCCGCCGGAACCCGACGATCCCGATTCTTCCCTGAATCCGGAAGCCTGCATGGACCGTCCCCACATCATCTACAATGCTTCGACGAAGAAATATGTGGCCTGGCTGAAGATCATGAATAAGGACAATACCCAGACCGAGACAGTTCTCACCGCAGACAACATCCTTGGCCCCTACACGAAAGTGAGGGAAGGCTTAAAGCCTCTGAATATGAGCGCCGGCGATTTTGACCTGGCGGTAGCCGAGGACGGAAAGGCCTACTATTACTTCGAGCGGGTTCACAGTGAGACGATCTGCGCGGATCTGACACCGGATTACACCGATGTGACGGGCTATTACAGCACGCATTTCCCCCACACCCAGCCGCCCTTCGTACGGGAAGCTACCGCTCATTTTAAGAGAAAAGGCAAACATTACCTCCTGACCTCCGGAACCACCGGCTATCTTCCGAACCCCTCTGAGGCAGCCATCGCAGATACCTGGCATGGCCCTTACACGGTTCAGGGCGATCCCCATGTGGACGATCCGAGCCATACTTCCTTCCATTCTCAGATCTCTTCCGTATTTAAGGTACCTGGCAAAAAGGATCTCTACATTGCCTGCGCCGACCGCTGGCTCCCGAAGCTCATGGACCTGAAATACGAAGAGTACGCGAAAACCTTTGAGCGCATTTTCAGCGGTGACTGGAGAGAAGAAGATAAGACCGACGACAGTCTGAATACAAACGATATGAACAATACCTCCATTGCCGACTATGTATGGCTGCCCCTCCGCTTCGACGGCGACAAAGTTTACATCGACTGGCTGGACGAGTGGCGCATCGAAGATTACGAATAAGAAAATGTGAGAAAATATCCTGGTAAGCATGCCTTGCCGGGGTATTTTTTATATAACGGGAAATTACAATGGAGCTGCCTGTTATACAAAAAACTTTCAGGCAGGATTCTTTTTACACAAATGAAAAAGGAAGGTTGAGAGAAGAGGCAGGGTGTGATAGAATCAGAAAAGAACAATTCTGGAAGCAGACGGTGTTCTGGCTTCAGAGAAAAATAGGAGAATATCAATGACAAAGGAAGAGCTGGCGCTGGAGATTATCCGGCGCTTGAAAAAGGAGTATCCGGATGCAGGCTGCACCCTGGATTATAATGAAGCCTGGAAGCTTCTGGTAAGTGTACGGCTGGCAGCCCAGTGCACCGATGCCAGAGTCAATGTGGTCGTGCAGGATCTCTATGCGAAATACCCGACGGTCGATGCCCTGGCAGAGGCCGGGCCCGAGGAGATCGAAGCCATCGTAAGACCCTGCGGTCTGGGAAAAAGCAAAGCCCGGGACATCAGCGCCTGTATGCGTATGCTGCGGGATGAGTACGGCGGAAAAGTACCCGATGATTTTAATGCCCTCTTAAAATTGCCGGGTGTGGGAAGAAAAAGCGCCAACCTTATCATGGGTGACGTTTTCGGCAAGCCTGCCATTGTTACAGACACCCACGGCATCCGCCTGACCAACCGCATGGGCCTTGTGGACGGCATCAAAGAGCCGAAAAAAGTCGAGATGGCCCTTTGGAAAATCATTCCTCCGGAGGAAGGCAGCGATTTCTGCCACCGCCTGGTCATGCACGGCCGCGAAGTCTGTACCGCCCGTACCAAACCCTACTGCGACCGCTGCTGCCTGAAAGACATCTGCCCGAAGATTGGGGTGTAGATCGGAGGAACCAATGAATAAAAAAATAACTGTTTATTACGCCAAAGACGCCGACGAGGCTGCCCGCATTCAGGCGGTGCTTCAGGCCAACGGGATCGAGGCGGAGGAGAAAAGCCTGGGAGAGCATGTTTATCATGATATTTACGGTGGAAACGGCGCTTACGGAAGAGAGATCCAGGTGGAGGAAGAGAAGGAAGCACAGGCCAGGGCCGCCATCAATGCCTGGTGCTCTGGAAAAGAAACTACGGAAAAATCCAGAAATCTTTCCGGAAAAATCCTCATTGCCGTTGCCGTCCTTCTCGTCATCATCCTTCTGTTTCTGAGATAAATCAGACGATAGAAAATGGTTGTACAAGAATCACATTTCGTATACAATAGTAACAGCATAGAAAACAAGGAGGAAACATTTTGATTGGAAAATATTTATGGGTATTTCTGATTTCCATGGTGCCCATCATTGAACTGAGAGGAGCCATTCCCGTGGCTGTGGGAATGGGACTGCCCCTGATCCCGTCCTACATCATCTGCATTATCGGAAATATGCTTCCGGTGCCCTTCATCTATTTTTTCGCACGGAAAGTGCTGATATGGGGCTCCGATAAACCCGTCATCGGAAAATTTTTCACCTTCTGCCTGGAAAAAGGCGAAAAAGGTGGCAAAAAACTCCAGGCAAAAGCGGGCAGAGGCCTCTTCGTTGCCCTGCTCCTTTTCGTGGGAATCCCCCTTCCCGGAACCGGAGCTTGGACAGGTACCCTGGCAGCCAGCCTTCTGGATATGGATTTCAAGTCCAGCGTCGTGGCTGTTATGTGCGGCGTTCTCCTGGCAGGCGTGATCATGGCGCTGATCAGTAACGGCGTTCTGGGAGCTTTAAGTTTTATGCTGTAAAATCAAACCGCTATCCTGGAAAAATCCGGGAGAAGCGGTTTTTTTGGTTGACAGTAAGGGGGCAACGTGGGAAAATTAAAGTAAAGTGTGAGGGAAAAATGACAGAAAAGGCAGAGGAGACGATCCATGAAAAAGCAGCAAAAGAAAAAGCAGACAGCAGGAATCCGAAAAATTTTAAAGCTGAAACCCACCTGTTTCAGCGCGATGGCTCTTCTGATCCTTCTGGTGCTGGCCTTTCAAGTGTGGCACAGGGACGAGAATCCCCTTCTGAAAAAGAACAACTCCATCACTCTGTACCGGGAGGTATACGAGGGGCAGATGCCGGAGTTCCGAACAGAGGTTTTCTTCCCAAACAATCATTTTGACTACGAAAAAGTGACCTACGATACCTCGGCGCTGGACATCAACACGCCGGGCGTCTATACGGTTCCGGTGCTGTACGACGGCGAAGCCACCAACTGCGTGGTGGAGGTGACGGTGAAAGCCTCAGAAACGGATGAAACCCAGGAGACAGCTCCTGCCGGTTCCGGAGAGGCCTGGGAAGAGGCAGAGACAGAATAGGAAGGCGGGAGTGCAATGGGAATGTTACTGGCATATGAACTGGAAAAAGGAACGGAACGGGAGCTGAAAAGCCTGGCGGCGGCCCTGGGCCATCAGGTGAAAATGGTGAGCAGCTCCAATTATGGCGAACCTCTTGGCTATGTGGCCGGGATCACAGGCTTTAAAAAGACCAACGCCAAAGACACAGGAGAAAAAATAGGCAGCGAAATGCTGATTTTCTGCGGATTGGACAGTGAGGCCATGGATGCACTTCTGGCAGCCCTAAAGGAGCGAAAGCTTCGGATTCCCTTAAAAGCGGTGGTGACTCCCTACAACATCCAGTGGTCCTCCAGAATGCTTTACGAAGAACTGAAAAAAGAACATGAGAGTATGACAGCAATGAAAAACAGCCCCCGATAATGCGGAAGGGCTGTTTGCTTTGTCAGGCGTTAAAGAGCAGCAGAGTGAAATAAGTGACCGTGTCATTTCCATAATTGAAGCAGATGTTCATGGCTTCCACGGTCTGCATAAGCAGGATTCCGTGGCTTTCCACGGTGGCCACCCGCTTGTCCGGATGACGGCAGGGAGCGTTCGGATAGGCACAGGTTTCACACTGCATGCAGCCGGTAGAGAGAGCCAGAACTTCGCCGAACTCCTGGCGGAAACGGTCGCGAAGCTCCAGAGTCAGGTCCTCATGCTCCTTCCGGGCCTTGAGACAGGCCTCAAAATTCAGGCTGTCCTCCACCTGGGCAATGGTGGCAAAAAGAAAAGCCCTGGAAAATTTTTCGCATTTTTTGATACAGCTTTCAATGGAACCAATGGCTGGCGGACAGGCCCAGGAATGGCCGTAATGCTCACATTCGTGTTCACACAGAAAGCGGACCTTTTCCGAAAAAATCAGGTCCTTCCGGTCCAGATAATGAAACTCCAGGATCGGATAATCATAGATAAAAGATTCAATGGTTTCTTTATATGACATAAAATAACTCCTTCATAGGTAAGTGTTGGGAGCAGCAGCTTTTACTGGACAACTTCTGCCCGGAGGCCTCAAAGGAGGCATGAGCCTTGTGGATCCGCTCTGTTTCAAGTATAAGCGCAGACAGCCGGGAATGTCAACAGAAGCAGAAAAAGCGGAGGGCAAATATTTCTCTTCTTGTAACGGTTTGCTGCCGTTTAGTTACCTCTGATTCAAAGAAAGGAAAAAATATATTATGAAACGACAGGTAAGTATTGAAGAAATCTGGGATGGCCGCTTTTACGGCCCCGGAGATATGGTAAAAATTGGCTGCGGCGAGTGCAGCGGCTGCTCCGATTGCTGCAGGGGCATGGGAAAAACGATCATTCTGGACCCGCTGGACATATACCGGTTGACAGAAGGCCTCCATACGGATTTCCAGCAGCTCATCGGCAGCCATCTGGAGCTCAACGTGGTGGATGGCGTGATTCTCCCCAACCTTCTGGAGGCAGGCGCCGAAGAAGTCTGCACCTTTTTAAATAAGGAAGGCCGCTGCAGCATTCACAGCATCCGTCCCGGCGTCTGTCGCCTCTTCCCCATGGGACGCTACTACGAAGGTGGCAGCTTCCGGTATTTTCTCCAGGCCGGCGAGTGCCAGAAAGAGCCAAAAACCAAAGTGAAACTGAAAAAATGGCTCGACACCCCGGAACTTTCCCGTTACGAGAAATTTGTCAACGACTGGCACTACTTCCTGGAGGCCGTGGAACACATCCTTGGCGATCTCTCCAACGAAGCCACCGCCAAAAAGATCAACCTCTACATCCTCCAGAACTTCTTCCTCCAGCCCTGGAGCGGCGATTTCTACGAAGAATTTAACCGCCGCCTGGCTGAGGCGAGAAGAATGATTGGGGTGGCGTAAACAATAAGAGCAAAAAGCAGGAATTTCAAAAAAGAGGTTTCTGTTTTTTTATTGGAATGAAAATAGTAAATTTAGATACAATAAAAAATACATTTTGTATTTATTTTACTGAAACTATATGATATAGTGGAATTAAGAATGGGGGAAAACATCATGAATGATATTTATTTACTTAATTATTCGGTCAGGGGAATAAAGACCTTAGATCAGTTGGTTTCGCTATCCTTTTATAAAAAGACAATTTCCAGAGATATGGATACGCAGGAATATAACATCAAAGGAATTTATGGTATGAATGGTTCCGGTAAGTCAGGAATTATTACCTCCGTTGCGATTCTCAAAAATCTTTTGATTGATCCGGACTACTTAAATAATCCGATCACTCAGAAAAATCTGGATGGAATTATAAATAAGAAAACAAAAGAACTGTTTATGGAAGCTGATTATCTGGTTGACTTGAAAAAAGATTTGTTTTGTTTTCGATATTGTGTGACTTTAGCAAAGGATGTATCTGGAAAATATGTAATTTCACAGGAATCGTTGGCTGTTCGGAAAGCTACATCGAAAAGTGATGAGCTGGGAATGATTTTTAAGGTAATTGCCGGTAAAGTGGACTTTCTTTATGGAGAGAAAAAAGAGGATTCCTTTTCTACTGCTGTCATAAATAGAACGATGAATTTATTGTCGACGACTTCCATGTGTGCGTTACTTTGTGGAAAGTTTTTATATGAAAACAGGAAGAAAATTCAGGAAAACCAGATTGTTTTTGTTAATACCATCAGTAACCTTTATATTTTGGGACACAAGTTGCATATTTATCTGGATCAGTCTGATGATCACAGAGAATTTGCAGCGATAAATTCAATGGAAAGTTATGAAAACAAATATGTTTCCGTACTTAAAAGTTATTTGAGAATGGATAACGATATCCTTAGTGTAATATCCGTTACGAGGAACCTTGTTTTAAAAGAAAAATACGCGCAATTTGAAAAAACGATCCATCGCTTATATGAGTTTCTCCATATTTTCAAATCGGATTTACAGGCTATAGAAATCGACAGAAAAGAAAATCAGGACTTTTTTGTCTGTGATCTGGTTATGGTCTATGATTCTTATAAGATTCATGCAGAATATGAAAGCACAGGTATTAAGAAATTAGTCCGCCTGTTTGCCTATTTAAACGAAATGGTTCGCGGTGGGATCGTGTTTATTGATGAGTTCGACTCGAACCTTCATGACGTTTATCTCTGTGCCTTACTGGAATATCTGATGGAATATGGAAAAGGACAGCTGTGTTTTACGACTCACAATGTAGGCCCCATGGATGTCTTAAAACAGCGAAAGAAATCCATCGACTTTTTGTCGGAGGATCATAAAATTTATCCGTGGACAAAGAGCGGTAATTATTCACCTTCGAGACTCTACCGAAATGGCATGATTGAAGGTTCGCCGTTTAACGTGGATTCTATTGACTTTATCAGCGTATTTGGTTCAGGTGAGGAGGATGAATAATGGGAGTTCAGCTGATCTTTACCGTCGAAACCAATAAAAAATGTAATTCTGACTGGATCTACATTAAAGATACGGTGGAACATTTTTATGCATATGAGCGTACACAGCTTAAACTCAGCGTAGTATATCTGGACGGAAAAGGAAACTACAGCAGTAAAAAGAAGCAAAAAGAGATAGATTCTTTGATTTCTCAGTATCGGGCCACATCAAAAGCAAATCAGTCAAAAGTAATCTGCTGCTTTGACTGCGATGACTATGACAGCAAACAGGAAGATCGGAAATTTCTTGAAGATGCTGAAAAATTCTGTAAGGATAAAGGCTATGAATTTGTCTGGTTCTGTAAGGATGTAGAGCAGGTATACATAGGAAAAAGAGTAGCCGCTATGCAGAAGAGAAAAGAGGCGGCAAAATTTGCAGAGAAAAAGCAGATTAATACGGTTGCTCCTGAGAATCTTACAGCAGTAAAATATCGGGTGAATAGAAGCAATATTATGAAGGTTCTGGATAGTTGTCCGGAGTTGATTCGGAAAAACTCGTAAATTGTGAGAGGGAGGAGAAAAAATGGGAAACGAAACTGTATATCGGGTTATGAATCATGTCGATGGCATGACATTAAAGGAAATGGTTATGAAGAGCGGAAAGCTGACCTATGAGAAGCTCTGCAGGTATTTATGCCCTGTGATGAAAGATTTGTCGAAGATTCATGAAAAAGGAATCATTCATGGGGCTATCTGCCCGGATAACATCATGGTTAATGCGGATGGAGAAGTGCATCTGCTGGATCTTGGCGTGGCAAAAGACCTGTATGAGACGAAAGAAACTCAAAAAGAAGACAGCGGAAAAATCCGTCGTTACCTTTCTCCTTTGAAGGAAACGCAGAAAGAGGACCTCGGAAAAGCACAGGCAAAAAATGCGCCGCAATCTACAATGGTATTAAGGAACGGCTTCCGGGCGCTGGAGCAGTATCAAACGAATGGCGAAATCGGCCCATGGACCGATGTGTATGCGATGACAGCGACGATGTACTACCTACTGTCAGGAAAAGACCTGCCGACACCGATGGATCGTCTGGATTCTGAAAAAGAAAAAACGGTTCAAAATGTAATAAATAGCCTGGAGATTACGGAAAAAACGAAGGAAGGCATGAGAAAAGGGCTTGCCATTTTGAAAAAAGACAGAATTGGAACGATGAGAGAGCTTCTGGAATACTGTTCGGAAGAACCGGTTCCAACCGCTGCGTTTCCATCGAAACGGAGACGAAAATGGCCCATTTTTTTATTGGGAGCTGTGGTAATCGCAGGAGGAGCCTACGCGGCAAAGGTCGGTTTCCATTCGACGAAAAGCGCGGAGCAGTATTACGAAGAAGGAAATTACGAGAAGGCGCTGGCAGCGTATCGGGAGGCTGGAGATACGGAAAATGTGAAACGTGTGCTTCAGGCGGCATATGATCGGGCAGAAGATTATAGTCAGGGAAATAATGGATATGAGAAAAATGAGGAAGAAGCCATTCGATATTATAAGCTGGTAGCCGAAAGTGACGGCGATATCAATGAGACTTTTGTGAATGTCTCCTCTTATAATCTGGGACGGATTATGGCTTATAATGAAACAAAAGAAGACGATACCGAGGCAGCATCCTGGCTTGAAAAAACTGCTTCAAAAAGCGATATAGTCGCAAATTATGCAGCTGTTCTTTTGGGAGATATGTATGCAAATGGGCAGCTGGGGGAGCCGGACTATAGTAAGGCAATCGAGCTTTATAAACAAGCTGCGAACAATGAATATGGGCTTGCAATGCTACGCTTAGGCAGAACCTATGAAAATGGCTGGTATGATACAGAAATCAATCTGGAAGAAGCACTGAAGTGGTATCAGCTGGCTGCAGACCAAGATTATGACGGGGCACAGGAATGTGTGGACCGTGTTGAATCGGCTCTTCAGAATGCTGCTGAAGACAGCTGACAGAAAAACTCCACCGATTTACTCCCTGTACGCCAGCCCCTGATCGTGTTAAAATAAGGACAAACGCCTGTTTAAAAGGCACGACAGGAGACCCTATTTTATGATACAGACACTGAAAAACGTAAAAGAATATAAAGAGGAACTGATCCGTCCGACGATCCGCGAGATGCTGGAGGCCCTGGATATCGCCAGAGACTTAAGGCCCGGCATGAAAGTAGTCATCAAACCCAACCTCGTTATGGCGAAGAAGCCGGAGGCGCCGGTAACCACCCATCCGCTGGTGGTAAAAGCCGTGGCGGAATGGCTCCGGGAGCAGGGGATTGAAGATATTACCCTGGCAGAGAGTTCTGGCGGCCCCTATACGCCGGAGCATATGAAGCGGATCTATCACGTCTGTGGTATGGATACCATTGGTGACAGCATTCACCTGAATGAGGATTGCTCCGCAGAAACGGTGAATACCAGGGACAGCTTTGCCAATCACAGCTTTCATCTCATCACGCCGATCGTGAAGGCAGATTATATCATCAATATCTGCAAACTCAAAACCCATGCCATGACCGGATATTCCGGCGGTATCAAAAATCTCTTTGGAACCATTCCGGGCCTTGAAAAACCGCAGATGCACTACCGCTGGCCTGAGATTGAGGATTTCTCCCGGATGCTGGTAGAGCTCGCAGAAACCGTAAGTCCGGATCTTACGATCATTGATGCCATCGATGCCATGGAAGGAAACGGCCCCACCGGCGGAACTTCCCATCCGCTGCATCTTCTTCTGGCTTCCCGTGACATCTGGACCCAGGATTATTTTGCAGCAGGCCTTATGGGCCTGGATCCCATGGAGATCGTTATGATCCGGCAGGCCGTGGAAAAAGGCCTCGCGAAACCGGATGAACTCAAACTGGTGGGCGACCCGGTCCCTGGAAGTCTCACACCTTTTAAAAAGCCGGATTCCATCAGCCTGGATTTCGCGGGAAACGTGCCGGGCTTTTTGCGGAAACCCTTCGTCTTCGTGGCCTCCCGCCTCCTCAAATCCTACCCCCAGGTGAATCCAAAACTCTGTGTGGGCTGCGGAAAATGCGCCGAGAGCTGCCCTGCAGGCATCATCCGCATCGAAAACAAAAAAGCGAAATTACGGAAAAAAGGCTGCATCTCCTGCTTCTGCTGCCAGGAAATGTGCCCGAAAAAGGCGATTTATGTGCGAAAAGCGCTGTAAAAAGGGAAAAATGTCTGGTTTCACCTGCTAAATGTTATATTGACATGTCATTAAATAATACATATAATACATTTAAAAAGAATGGAAAGCGTTCCTTTGTGAATGCTTGTGGCAGAGGTGAAAAGGTGAAAAGAGACCCGTTATATCTGAAAATTTATAATGATCTGCTGGCCGGAATCAAAAACGGTACTTATGCTTCGGGAAGCAGGCTCCCATCGGAGAAGGAACTGTCCAGTAACTATGATGTGAGTCGTATCACGAGCAAGAAAGCGCTGGAGATGCTGGCAGAGCAGAATATGATAACGAGAATGCCGGGAAAAGGTTCTTATGTGTCTTATTCCGGTGAAAGAGTAGATGAAATCCTGATCGAACGGCAGCTAGAAGGAAAAAAAGTAATCGGAGTGATCATCGATTCCTTTGGTGTTGCCTTTGGAAGCCAGCTGGTTTGCGGTATCGAGTGGGAATGCCGGGAGCAGGGCTACTATATGATGCTGCGGTGTACCTACGGAAGCGTGGAGGAGGAGGCGAAAGCTATTGAGGATCTCAGGGGCTTCGGGGTCTGCGGCATCATTCTGATGTGCGTGCAGGATGAAACCTATAATGCGGCAGTGCTGAAGCTTTCTGTGGAAAAATATCCGGTTGTCCTGGTGGACCGGGAAATGAAGGGAGTACCCATTCCCTGCGTGGGAACGGATAACTACAATGCGGTGAAGGAACTGATGAACATTCTGTTTGAGGATGGTCATAAAAATATCTGTTTTCTATCACATCCCTTCCTTCGGACTTCTACGGTGGAGGCCCGGTTTGAGGGCTATAAGGACAGTTATCTGGAGCATAACCTTGTGACGAACGAAGGTCTCTGGATCACGGATATCGGTTCCATGGTTCCACAGCATGACAGGAAACAGGAACAGGAAGAGGCGGATCAGCACAGAATCGAGAACTATATTCGGGAGAATCCCCAGGTGACTGCATTCCTAGCAGTGGATCATACGACCGCTGTTATGACTTATAAGATATTGAAAAAACTAAATTTAGATCAGGAAAAAGAACTGGTATTTTTTGACGGCGTTGATGAGAAAAATGACGCCAGCCCGATTTTTACCCATGTTATGCAGGGAGAAGGAGAGATTGGGAGAACGGCCGTCAGGTATCTGATCGATCGGATAAGAGGAAGAGAAGTACCGGAGAGAACCTACATCCCATACGATATTGTCCGGGGAAAATAGAAAAAAGCAGGACAAAAGACTGGAATCCTACAGACAGGATTTCCGGTCTTCTTTTTTTATGGAATGAAACAATCTGTCTGAACAATAAATGATATATAACAGCTTCTGAACTTCAAAGTTGCCAAAAACAGGAACAAACAGAATGATATAACTGATATAATACATATGTTTATGTAAAAAATGCTTGACATATCACAAAAATGTTGGTAATATATGGGCATATTAACAAGATAAGACGGAGAAGATAAGAGGAAAAACCTAAAAACTTCAAAAAAATCAAGAATAAAAAATAAATGATATAAATAATATATATAACATAAACAAACCGGAAAGGGGAAGAAGCATGAGAAAGGGAAAAAAGAGAAAAGAAACGGAGCAGGTAATTGGCAAGCAGGATCGGATGGGACGGCTGTTTGTGGCGCCGCCGGTAATTTTGTTTTTGATGTTTACGTTGATCCCGATGATCATGGCCATCGGAATGAGCTTCACAAAGTACGATGTCATCAATCCTCCTTCCTTCGTGGGACTGGCGAACTTCAAGAAGCTGATCCATGATGAATTTTTCTGGATTGCACTGAAAAACACCTGTGTTTATACCATCTTATATGTACCGCTGGGACTTCTGATTTCCCTGGGAGCAGCCCTGTTCCTGAATGCGGATCAGAAATTTGTCGGATTATTCCGGACCTTGTTTTATCTGCCGGTGCTTTCTTCCACGGTTGCGACGGCAACCCTGTGGTTCTGGATTCTGAATCCGCAGCTTGGTCTTCTGAATGGCATCTTAAGAATCTTCGGCATTCCGAATCAGGCATGGCTTTACAATTCCAGACTGGCGATGATCTCCATTGTTATGATGAGCCTCTGGGCCGGCTTTGGCGGAAACATGATGATCTTCCTCGCAGGACTCAAGGGAATTTCCCCGGTCTATTATGAGGCGGCGAAGATCGAGGGTGCGAACCGCTGGCAGATGTTCACCCGGATCACGATGCCTTCCATCACCAAAACAACTTTTCTGGTATCTACGATGCTTATTATCGGTACCTTCCAGGTATTCGACCAGGCCTTTGTTCTTACGAAGGGCGGCCCTGGAAATGCGACGATCACATTGGTTTACTACATTTACAACAACGGCTTCAAAAATCTGAATATGGGATATGCGTCCAGTATTTCACTGGTTCTGTTTGCGATTATTTTACTGATGACAGTCATAAATACCAAGATCAACAAAGCGGATATCTGACAGGAGGCAGAGCATTATGGGAATGAAAAAAGCAAAAAAAGTAAGAAGCGTATTCTGGTACATAGGAGCGATCTTCATTTCTCTGATCACGGTCTATCCGTTCTTGTGGATGATCGCAACCTCGTTTAAACCGGAGATGGAAATTTACTCCAAATCCCTGGCTTTGTTCTCGGAGAATTTTTCTCTGCAGAACTATAAGAAAGCCTTTGACGTAATTCCTTTTGGAAGATATTTCTTGAACTCCTTTTATCTGGCAGGAATGGGAGTGCTGACCAATGTATTTCTGGGAGCACTGGCTGGTTATTCCTTCGCAAAATTAAAATTCAGAGGCAGAAAAGTCACCTTCAGCCTGCTTCTGTCCTCCATGATGATTCCCGGAGTGATCACGATGATTCCGCAGTTCCTGGTTCTGAAAAACTTCCCGCTGGTAGGCGGAAACAATATCTTCGGACAGGGCGGTCAGGGACTGATCAACCACTATGCGGCTATTATTCTGCCGGGTGCAGTAGGAGCCTATGCAGTCTTCTTTATGAAACAGTTTTTTGAAACGCTTCCGGATGAACTGGCGGAGGCGGCCAGAGTGGATGGATGCAGCGAGTTTAGGATCTTCTGGAACATTTACCTGCCGCTGATTCTTCCTGCAGCAGTCACCCTTGGAATCATGACCTTCCAGAGCGGATGGAACAGCTTTATGTGGCCGATGATCGTCCTGAACTCAAGGGATATGATGACGATTCAGGTGGGACTTTCCACCTTCCAGTATCAGTACAACACACAGTACGGTCCGCTGATGGCCGGCACTGTGATTTCCGTTTTACCGACCTTATTACTTTTCCTGTTTGCACAGAAATATTACATTCAGGGTATTGCTTTCTCAGGAAGCAAGGATTGACAGCCTTTCGGGCAGGATTTTTTATCAAAGATCGTTCGGCGAAAGCCTGATGATAAGTACAGAAGTTTTTAAAAAAAGGAGGAAACAGATTATGAGAAGAAAGAGCGTAGCATTGGTTATGGCAGCCGCAACGGTACTGAGCCTGATGGCAGGCAGCGGCGTAACTGCGCTGGCAGATGAGGAAACTGTAGAACTGACCATGTGGGGAGGCTGGGCAGGAGACCAGATCGGACAGCTGGAGAAACAGCTGGAAGGCTTTAACAATTCCCAGGATAAGATTCACGTTACTTACATGGCACAGGATTCCATGGAGCAGAAGCTCCTGACCGCCATCGCTTCCGATGAGGTACCGGATATCGTGCTTTGGGACCGTTTCAATACAAGCGTATATGCCCCCAAGGGAGCACTGATGGCACTGGATGATTATGTGGAGAAAGATAGCATCGACCTGGATCAGTTTTATGAGCCGGCAGTAGACGAGCTCAGATCCGGCGATAACTTATATGGTATTCCGCTGACAGTTGATACCCGAATCATTTTCTACAACAAGGATCTCCTGGAAGAGGCAGGCGTAGATCCGGCTTCCATCACCGACTGGAACAGCCTGGAAGAGGCAGCTGTGAAGCTGACAAAATGGGATGGCAATGTTCTGGAGCAGTCCGGTTTCTCCATGAAAGACGTAGGCTTATTCAATAACTGGATCGCACAGGCAGGCGGCCAGATGATCGATGACACCACAAATCCGCCGACAACTGCTTTCAATTCTGAGGCAGGTCTTACCGTATTAGAGTACTGGAACAAACTGCTTAATGAGGACAAAGTATACCAGCTCGGTTTCGAGGATGGCTTGGGCGGAGATGGCTTCAAAGCAGGTAAAGTGGCAATGACCTTCAATGGTCCCTGGGTTCTGGAACAGTACAAAGAAGCTGGCCTGAACTTTGGTGTAATCGGACAGCCGAAAGGACCCTCTGGCGATATGCACGCAATGATGGGTGGTTTTGGTCTGGCAATCCCGAACAAAGCAAAACATGCAGACGAAGCCTGGGAGTTCATCAAATGGTGGACCACACAGCCGGAGAACGGTGTAGAGTTCTGCAAGATCAGCGGAAATATGCCGGCAAACAAGGCTGCAGCAGAAGATCCTTACTTCGCAGACGATGACGTTTTTGAAGTATTTACAGAGGCTTATACCTATGCCGGAATCCGTTCCAAAGTACTGGGTTATTCTGACGTAGAAGGTCTGGCACTGATTCCTCAGCTGCAGAAATATGTAGCAGGCGAGATCAGCGCAGAAGAAGCTTTGGCAAACGCACAGTCACAGGGCGACAGCATTTTAGCAGAGGCTGCACAGCAGTAAACATGCAATGGTGGAAAAAGTCTGCTGACAGAAGTCAGCAGGCTTTTTTTAAAACCAGGAAAGGACAGAAAACATGAATATCTATGAATCAGCCTGCGAGAAAGCACAGGAAGGCTTATGGAATTGTTTTTTTGACGAAAAAACGGGAGTAATGGTAAATCACATGCCCGTCCGGGAAGAGGAAAACTGGATCTACTGGTGGCATGCCCATGCTCTGGATGCACTGCTGGACGGATATTTGAGAAAAACGGAAGGGGAATATCTGGAGCGCTTTCGCAAAGAATATGCAGGTACTTATCGGGAAAATGGCAATACGCTTCTGCATAACTGGTACGATGACATGGAGTGGATGACGCTGGCGCTTCTTCGAGCCTGGGATGCGACAAAAGACGAAGAATACAAGAAACAGGCGCTTTTTGTCTGGGAGGACATCAAGACTGCATGGAATGACGCCTGCGGCGGTGGAATGGCATGGAAAAAAGATCAGCTCGATTACAAAAATACACCGGCCAATGCTCCGGCAGCGATTATTGCCTTCCGGCTCTATCAGCGTTTTGGAAAGAAAGAAGATCTGGAATGGGGAGAGAAAATCTTCACCTGGAACAGAGACCAGCTGATGGATCCTGAGACTTGTTTTGTCTGGGACGGCATGAACCGGGAAGGTGATGGAAAGATAGATAAGGATTGGAAATTTACATATTGTCAGGGTGTGATGCTTGGAGCTGCCCTGGAGTATTACCGGATTACCGGAGACAAGAAGCAGCTGGAACTGGCTGAAAAGATCGCACGGAGAGCGGTGGTAGAACTTGCCGGTGAGGACGGAATTTTCAATTATGAAGGAAAGGATGACTGCGGTCTTTTCCGGGGAATCTATTTCCGTTATTTATACGAGCTGGTTACAGCAGCTGATGACTGTGACGATCTGAAAAAGATCATCCTTAAGAATGCGGATGCGGTTTCCAAAGCCATGCGCGAGGATGGATTGGTCGGCGGAGACTGGAGAAGTGTCTCTGCGGGAGAAATTGATCTGGCACAGCATTTGAGCGGTGTGATGGTACTGGAAATGGCAGCAAAATTAGTGAAAGAGGACTGAAAGGAACGGAGCAAAAATGAGAAAAATTCACTTGATCTGCAATGCCCATCTGGACCCGGTATGGCTTTGGAGATGGCAGGAGGGCTGTACGGAGGCACTGTCTACTTTCCGGGTGGCGGAAGGTTTTACCGATGAGTTTCCGGGCTTTGCTTTTAATCATAATGAAGCGATTCTGTATCAGTGGGTAAAAGAAAACGAACCGGATCTGTTTGAACGGATTCAGCAGAAGGTAAAGGATGGAAAATGGCATATCATGGGAGGCTGGTACCTTCAGCCCGACTGTAATATGCCCTCCGGCGAATCGATGATCCGCAATATGGCAGAGGGAAGAAAGTTCTTTCTGAAAGAATTTGGCGTGCAGCCACATACGGCCATCAATTTTGATTCCTTCGGCCATTCCCGCGGTCTGGTGCAGATTTTAAATCAGGCAGGCTATGATTCCTATGTGGTATGCAGACCGGCAAAGGACAACTTTGATTTCCCAGAGCAGAACTATTTATGGAAAGGCTTTAATGGATCGGAGGTCATCGTTCACCGCTCGGATGAAAACTACAATTCCGTTTACGGTCATGCGGCGGAGGAACTGAATAAATTCCTGGAAGAGACGAAAGAAGAGCCGGTTTCTCTTTTCCTCTGGGGTGTGGGCGATCACGGAGGCGGCCCGTCCAGGGATGATCTGAAGGATCTGACAGCGCTGATTGAGGAAAAGAAAGAAGACTATGTGATCCTGCATTCCGATATGGAAACCTTTTTTAAGGAGTTAAAGGAAGCCGCACCAAAACTTCCGGTTGTGGAGCGGAGCCTCAATCCGGTGGCGGAAGGCTGCTATACCTCTCAGATCCGCATAAAACAGAAACACAGACTTCTGGAAAATGAGCTCTATTCTTCCGAAAAAATGGCCAGTGCGGCAGCCCTTTTACAGGGGAAAAATTATCCGAAGCAGGCTTTTGAGGAAGCGGAAAAAGCCCTGCTCTTTGCGGAGTTTCACGATGCACTCCCAGGATCAGGCACCCAGCTGGTAGAGGAAGATACCTTACGCCTGTTGGATCATGGACTGGAAATTCTTTCAAGAGAAAAACTGAAGGCGGCGATTGCGCTGACGGCCGGAGAAGAGAAAATCCTGGACGGAAGCTCCTGCGCCTTTATCTATAATTCTCATCCTTATCCGATCAAGGGACAGTTTGCCTTTGAGGTAGGTCTGCCAAAACAGAACTGGGAAAATGTATTTTACTATCCGAAGGCCTACTGCAACGGAAAAGAAGTACCGACTCAGGGGGAGATGGAGTCCAGTCATTTCTGCATCGACTGGAGAAAGAAAGTCGTGATCGAGGCGGAGCTTCAGCCTTCCTGCATCAACCGCGTGGATGTATTCTTTGAAGCTATTGAGAAGAGACCGGTCTTTGAGCCGATCATAGCAAAGAAAGACTTTATGTTTGAGAACGAGAGAATGCGCGTGGTAATCAATACTTCCACAGGACTGATGGATTCCTATCAGGTAGATGGAAAAGAATACTTAAAACCGGGAAGCTTTCAGCTGACAGCCATGGACGGAACCTATAATTCCTGGGGACTCTGGACCGATGAAACCCATTGCAGGAGGAAATTTACTCTTCTGACTCCTCATGAGGGCAGTGAATTTTCCGGCCTGATGGATCAGGTAGTACCTTCTGTACGGGTGATTGAGGACGGAGCAGTCCGCACAGTGGTGGAAGTTTTGTCTGGCTGGCACAACAGTAAGGCTTATCAACGCTATGTGCTGCCGAAAGTGGGAACCTCCTTTGAAGTGGAAGTCGGCGTATACTGGAATGAAAATGATACCGTTCTGAAAATGGAGATTCCGACGCTGCTGGAAAAAGGCCAGTATCAGGGCCAGGTGATGTTTGGTCATGACACCCTCCGGCAGAATGGAGCGGAAGTGGTTGCACAGAAATGGAATGCATTGACAGAGGACGGCCGGATGTTCAGCGTACTGAACAAAGGCAGCCATGGAAGCAGTGAAAAGGATGGCACCATTGGCCTGACACTTTTACATTCTGCCGGTTATTCCGCAGCAGATGGTGATTTTGAACGGACTCTGAGGGAGAAACGCCATACGGTGCGGATGGAACAGGGAGAGCGCCTTTTCTCATTCAAAGTGGAAGCCGGAAAGACGGAAGAACTGGAAGCAGTTCTGGATCAGAAGGCACAGGTCTATAACGAAGAACCCTATGCGTTTGCCTTCAGCGCGTCGGGAACCGGCAAAAAAGCAGGTTCGTTTATGACCATTGATAATCCGGCGGTTCTCGTTTCTGCCTGCAAGAGGGCGGAAAGCGGCGAGGGCTACACGATTCGTGTGTTTGAGACGGCGAATAAAGAAAGCGAAGGAATACTTTCCATTCCTGCACTTGGGATAACGAAAAAGATTTCTCTGAAGCCTTTTGAACTGAAAACCTTACACTTGGATGAAACGGCAGGGGTGATCGCGGATGCGGATATTTTCGACTAAAACAGGAAAACGAATTTTGTGTGCGGCAGCAGCGGCAGTGATCGCGGTAAACGGCACAGGAATGACATCGATGCCAGTATCTGGCAAAGAGACGGAAGGAGGTCGGGAAGCAGACATGCGTGTGGAACAGGCAGAAAAAGCTATGCAGAATTTTCTGGATCGATTCTATGTAGTCGATGAGGACAACGACAGAGGTGAGATTGTCGGTGAATTTTTCTGGACCAGGGCAGAAATGTTTGAGATTGTAGTGGATGCCTACGAGAAAACCGGGGAAGAAAAATATAAGGATCTGATGGCGCAGATGTACCGCGGCTTTGTAAAAAGCTACGGAGAAGACTGGTCGGATAATGATTTCAATGATGACATTATGTGGATGACAATCGGCTGTGCCCGGGCTTATGAGCTGACCGGCGAAACTTTTTATAAGGAACAGGCGGAACATCATTTTAAGCTGGTGTTTGACCGAGCCTGGAATGATGATCTGGGAGGCGGCCTTTTGTGGAAAACGGACCAGACCTGCAAAAACGCCTGCATCAACGGTCCGGCAGCGATCGCCGGCTGCCTTCTGTATCGGATAACGAAGGAAGAGGATTATCTGGAGAAGGCGAAGCAGATTTATCAGTGGCAGTTAGATACGCTCTGCCAAGGGAACGGAGCAGTTTCTGATAACATCGAGAGCGATGGAAAGATCAATACCTGGTGCTCTACCTATAATCAGGGAACCTTTATCGGAGCGTCGCAGTTTTTGTGGGAGTTGACCGGAGAACAGAAGTATCTGGATGAGGCGATTCTTGCAGCTGATTATACGATGCATGAAATGTTTCACGATGGAGTGATAAACACAGAAGCAGATGGGAATGATCTGCCGGGCTTCAAAGGCATTCTGGCAAGATGGCTTGGAAAGCTGGTAAACGAAGGCGGCCAGGAACAATACCGGGAATGGATGGAGCTGAATGCGGAAAACGCCTGGAAGAATCAGAATGCAAAAGGTCTGATGTGGACTCTTTGGGGTGAAAAGACGCAGGATACCTTCTATATGCCCTGGGGTTGTTCCGCGGCGATCGCCCAGTTGTTTGCAGTAATCCGTAAATAGAAAGAGAAGTGGCTGGCACAGCTTATCGGAAGCGCCAGCCACTTTTGAAATTAAATTATAAGGCGAAAAACGACTCGCCTTCCACCAGCTTTGCCGGAATTTTGACATTCTGGGGCGCCTGGACGGGATGAGAGATCAGCTCCAGAAGAAGCTCCACAGCCTTCTCACCGATCGCAGCCTCATCCTGGTGAAGATGGGTAAACTGCGGTCTGCCAAAAAGAGGCAGAGGAGAGTCAAAGCAGAGGATGGAGAGATCCTTTCCTGTGGTGCGGCGGATCCGCCGGGCTGCCTGATCCGCGGCCACAGCCAGAGGGTACTGGAAGGCGAACAGAGCGGTGATCTCCGGGTGCTCCGTGAGGTGAAGGGCGATCCGGTCGATGCTTTCCTCGGAGACGATCTCTGAAGAATGGCCCAGATCTTTCAGCCAGAGCTCCTGCTTTAACGGGAAGCCGGTGATGGCGCTGTACTGGAAAACGGCATCGCACCGCTCCTGGAGCACACTGTTATCGATGGTCGGAAGAAGGATTCCCACATTTTTGTGCCCCTGGGAACTGATATAGGAAAGTCCCTGGGAGACAGCCAGCGCGTTGTCTGTGCCAACGGAGGTCTGCTGGATGATCTGGATGTTCTGGTCGATGAGGACCAGCGGATATTTGTCAATGACCATCTGGAGCAGCCGGGGATTCAGAAACTGGGAGGTTCCGGGAAAAACAATGAGGCCGTCCACAGGAGCGGAGCTCATGCTGAGAATTGCCTCTTCCTCCCGTTTTTGATCGTCATGAGACAGAGCGAAGAAAAGATGAGCTTTTCCGTGGCAGGCATCGGCGATGGCGGTGACGGTCTCAAGACCGAAATGTCCGTTCATTTCCGGATAGATCAGTCCGATCCGGGGAAGAAAATCACCGGAAAAAGAAGAAGCTTTGGCGAAATTGCTGACTGCCGGAGTGGAAGTCTTGTGACTTACAAAGGTTCCGCGGCCCTTCTGCCGGGATAGAAGTCCTTCCTCGGCCAGCATGTTCAGCGCCCGCTTGCTCGTGATCTTACTCACATGAAAAAGGTCCGCCAGTCCGCCCTCCGTCGGCACCTGATCGCCGGGCTTATAGACGCCGTTCTCGATATCCTGCTTGAGAGACTGATATATTTTCAGATATAAAGGTTCATCCATAAATACTATCCTCCGTAAAAAAACACTGACTCCTGGTAAAACAAATAATTTTTATGAAAAAAGTATACTATATATATCAACACAATGCAAGTGAAAAAAATGCACGATTGCAATAAATAATATTGTTTTTAGAAAAATTATATACTATATTTCTCGAAAAACATATATTGACATGTTAAATACCGCATTTTATAATGAAACCAAGAAAAACCAGTTTTACAATAAGTCGTCAGATCGGCAGAAAAGGAGGATGCATGCATGTTTTTTACACTGGAAAAACTGGAAAGAAGCACGAAGAAGCTGAAAGATCTCCGCTACAGAGAGCGGATTGAGATTCCGGCATTTGACGCAAGTACACCGGAGGAGGAGCCGGTGGGAAAACGTCCGGAGAGCGTCGTTTACACCGAAACTCTGAAAAAAGGTGATTTCTGGACCGGAAGAGGCACCTATATGTGGATTCGTCAGATCGTAGAAATCCCGGCAGAATGGGCAGGAAAGAAGATTGCCGGCCTTTTTAATATGGGAAAAACCGGCGACGGATTGAACTCCGGCTTTGAAGGCCTGATCTATGTCAACGGCTCCCCCTACTGCGAGACCGGTTCCTATCATGAGGAAGTGATCTTCCCGACTGAGCTTGCCGGAACCAAAGTGGAGCTTGCCATTCGTCTCTGGGCAGGTCTGGAGGGCGGCGGCGTGCCCACACCGCAGACGCACCAGTTCAAACAGGCAGAGATCGCGATTCTGGACGAGACTGCAGATGATTTTTACTACAGCAGCCGGGCGGCCGTTGAGACTGTGCGGGTTCTGGATGAAAATGATTCCGTGAGAAGAGAGCTTCTGACTGCCATCGACCGGGCGCATCTCGCCATCGACTGGAGAAAGCCGGGTTCCGAGGCTTTTTATGAATCCCTGAAAAAAGCTCTGGCTGTCTGGAAGGAGGAGGTTTCCAAAATTTCCTACACCAGCCCTGTGACCGTTCATACGGTGGGCCATTCCCATATCGACGTGGCCTGGCTCTGGCAGCTGAAGCACACCAGAGAAAAGGCTGCCCGCACTTTCTCTACGATGTGTACCCTGATGGAGCAGTACCCGGAATTTACTTTTATCCAGTCCCAGCCCCAGCTTTACGATTACATCAAGACCGACTATCCGGACATCTACGAGCGGATTCAGAAGACTGTGAAATCCGGCAACTGGGAGCCCAACGGCGCCATGTGGGTTGAGGCCGACTGTAACATTTCCTCCGGTGAGGCTTTGGTGCGTCAGATCCTGAACGGCCAGCGTTTCTTCAAGGAAGAATTCGGCGCGACCTCCAACGTGCTCTGGCTTCCGGATGTGTTCGGCTACAGCTGGGCCCTGCCCCAGATCCTGAAGCGTTCCGGCATCGACAATTTCATGACGATCAAGATCAGCTGGAACCAGTACAACCATATGCCTCACGATACCTTCCGCTGGATCGGCGTGGACGGCTCCGAGGTGCTGACTCATTTCATGAGCACACCTGCCATCTCCGACAACGGCGGCTACACCTATAACGGCGTCATCGATCCCGTATCGGTCAAGGGCGAGTGGGATCTCTACCATGACAAAGAGATCAACCAGGATCTGCTTCTGGCTTACGGAAACGGAGACGGAGGCGGCGGAGTCAACCGTGACATGCTGGAGATGGGCCGTCATCTGAAAGCAATGCCGGGTCTTCCCCGCGTAACCCCGGGAACCGCTTACGATTACTTTGAGAATCTCCAGAAGACCGTTGCAGCAACTGACCGCCATGTGCCCACCTGGGACGGCGAACTTTATCTGGAGTACCACAGAGGCACCTACACCTCCCAGGCCCGCAATAAGAAAAATAACCGGAAAACCGAGCTGAAGCTGCGGGAGGCTGAGTGGCTGGCCAGCGAGGCTGCTGTAAAGACCGGCGATTTCTCTTCCTATCCGGCAAAAGACTTCCACGAGGCCTGGAAAATCGCCCTCAGAAACCAGTTCCACGACATCATCCCCGGTTCCTCCATCCATGAAGTATACGAGGATTCCACCGAGGAGTACCGGAAAGCCAACGAGATTCTGGACGCCATCGAGAAAAATGCCCTGAAGGTTCTGACCAGAGACGCAGCTTCTACCGTGACCGTTGTGAACAACAGCAGCTTTGCAGGTGAAGGCATCGTGACGGTAAAAGGCTTCGAGGACAAAGAGGGAAGCTGGCTCTCCGCTGACGGCAAAGAGCTCCCCGCGGTCCGGACGGAAAACGGCTGGCTTGTGAAGGTTTCCGGCGTGGAGCCCACTGGCTTTACGACTCTGACTTTCAAAGAGGGAACCGGCGCCGAGAGCTTTTCCAAAGCGGACTGGATCGGAGAGATCGACACACCGTTCTATCACATCACCTGGGATGAGAGCGGCCGCATGACCTCTATTTTTGACAAGGAAAACGACCGTGAGATCTTAAAGGCAGGCGAGACCGGAAACCGTCTCGTGGTTTACGAAGACCGCCCGATGAACTTCGATGCCTGGGATATTGATATTTATTATCAGGAAAAAGGCTACGAGGTGGAGGATCTCAAGGAAGTTTCCGTGGAAAAATCTTCCCTGATGACAACGGTGAAAATGACCTGGAATTACGAGGATTCCGTGATTTCTCAGGAGATCCGCCTCTACAATGACGACCGCCGGATTGATTTTGTGACCCATGCGGACTGGCATGAGCATCAGCAGCTCTTACGGGTGCTCTTCCCGCTTGATATCCGCACCAGCGAGGCCACTTTTGATATTCAGTACGGAAATGTGAAACGGCCGACCTACGAGAACACCAGCTGGGATATGGCAAAATTTGAGACCGTTGCCCATCAGTGGGCCGATTATTCCGAGACCGGCTATGGCGTCAGCCTGATGAACGACTGCAAATACGGCTACAGCGCCAGAGGTCACATCCTTGGCATGTCACTGATTAAATGCGGAATCTATCCGGATTACGCGGCAGATCAGGGAAGCCATGACTTTACCTATGCCCTTTACCCCCACAGCGGCAGCTGGCAGGAGTCCGGCGTACAAAAAAGTGCATGGAGCCTTAACAATCCGCTCTGGGCCGTGGCAGGAACCCTTGATGTCGAGAGCGCATTTTGCAAGGCCGACACCGATCATGTGGCCATCGACTGTGTGAAGAAGGCGGAGGATTCCGATGATCTCATCGTCCGCTTCCACGAGTATGAGGGCATGCGCGGACCGGTAACGCTGAAATTTGGCTTCCCGGTGGCATCCTGGCAGGAGACTAATCTGTGTGAAAATCCGGAGGGTGAAGAGCAGACCGGAGAGCTCAAAGTGACCGTGCGTCCTTACGAGATCCGTACCTTCCGTGTAACACCGAAAAAATAAACAGCTATCTTTACGCCGGTTTATCTTCGGATGGCCGGCGTTTTTTCATGTATAAAAAGTCGGGCCGATCGTGCAAAGAGAAACCGGTCAGCTGTTGTATAATGAAGACAACAAATATTGAATAAAGGAGGAGCACATGGGAACAGAAGACAGAATTAAGGCGCTGAAAGGCCAGCTCATCGTTTCCTGTCAGGCGCTGCCGCAGGAGCCTCTTCATTCATCCTTTATCATGGGGAGAATGGCGAGAGCGGCAAAAGAGGGCGGAGCCGCCGGAATCCGGGCCAACACGAAAGAGGACATCAAAGAGATTCAGGAAGTAACCGGCCTTCCGATCATCGGCATCGTGAAACGCGACTATCCGGACAGCGCGGTTTACATCACGCCGACGATGAAGGAGATCGAGGAGCTGATGGAGGTGAAGCCGGAGATCGTTGCCATCGATGCCACCGGAGCCCTGCGCCCTGGAAATGTAACGCTGGCGGACTTTTTCCATCAGATTAAGGAAAAATATCCGGAGCAGAAGCTGATGGCGGACTGCTCGACCATCGAGGAAGCACTTTTTGCCGACGAGCTGGGCTTTGATTTCATTGGAACGACGATGGTGGGCTATACTCCCCAGAGCAAAGGCCTTAAGATCGAAGAAAATGATTTCGAGATTTTACGGACGATCCTGAAAAAAGTGAAACATCCGGTGATCGCAGAAGGAAATGTGAACTCCCCGGAAAAAGCAAAACGAGTCATCGAACTTGGTTCTTATGCAGTTGTGGTGGGAAGCAGCATTACCCGCCCGCAGCTGATTACAAAAGGCTATGCAGAGGCCGTAAATTCTGTGGAAAAGGAGACGACAGTATGAGAGATCTGGAGAAATACAGAGGTGTAATTCCGGCATTTTATGCCTGCTATGACGAGGACGGAGAGATCAGTGCAGAGAGAACGGAAGCTCTGGCGCTTCATTTTCTGAAAAAAGGGGTAAAAGGCCTCTATGTCAACGGTTCTTCCGGCGAGTGCATCTACCAGAGCGTGGAGGACCGGAAAAAAGTTTTGGAGCATGTGATGAAGGTTGTCGGCGGCAAGCTGACGATCATTGCCCATGTGGCCTGCAACAACACGAAGGACAGCGTGGAGCTGGCAGCCCATGCGGAAAAACTGGGCGTGGATGCCATCGCAGCCATTCCGCCGATCTATTTCCATCTGCCGGATCATGCGATTGCCGATTACTGGAATGACATCAGTGCGGCAGCTCCCCATACGGATTTCGTGATTTACAACATTCCGCAGCTGGCCGGTGTGGCTTTAAGTCCCTACCTTTTCAAAAAAATGCGGGAAAATCCCAATGTCATCGGTGTGAAAAATTCCTCCATGCCGGTGCAGGATATCCAGATTTTCAAGGCTCTTGGCGGCGAGGACAGCATTGTCTTTAACGGACCGGATGAGCAGTTTGTGGGTGGACGGCTTATGGGAGCCGACGGCGGTATCGGCGGAACCTACGGCGTGATGCCGGAGCTTTTCCTGAAAATGGACGAGTACATCCGCGCCGGTGAAGCTGAGAAAGCCACCCCGATCCAGTATGCGGTGGATGAGATCATTTCTGCTCTCTGTGCCGGTTACGGAAGCATGTATGCGATCATCAAAGAGGTTCTGAAAAAACGTGAGGGCATCGATATCGGCGGCGTACGGAAACCCCAGGCAGGCGTGATTCCGGAGGATCAGGCGGTCATCGACCATGCAGCAGAGCTCATCGACAAGGCCATGGAAAACTTTATCCGATGAGCAGCGCGAAAACATACATCTGCCTGGATATTGGCGGAACCTATATCAAACACGGCCTTCTCACAGAAACCGGCGAGATCCTGATTAAAGGGAAAATTCCCACCCGGGCAAAAGAAGGCGGGCAGGCGGTTTTTGAGCAGGCAGTGGAGTTGGTGGAAGGGTATCTGGAGAAAAAGAAGACTTCTGCTATAAGCGAAAAGGAAACAGACTTTTTGAGAGTAGACAGAGAAGAACCCTTTCCTGTCAGCCTTGACGAAAGACCAGACACTGAAAAACACTCGGAATCAGATTTTATTCGGCAGACACAGGTGGAAACGGACCTTTCAGAAGCGGATGAGATAGCAGTTGAGATGCAGGATCATACAGGCAAAATTTCAGGTATTGCCATCTCTACAGCAGGCATGGTGGACCCGGCGACCGGGACGATTCTGCACGCCTCCGACGCAATTCCCGGCTATGCGGGCATCAGCTACAAGGTTTATATGGAAGAGCACTTTCACCTTCCCTGCGCCGTGGAAAATGACGTAAACTGTGCCGGTCTGGCGGAAAGCATCTCCGGCGCAGGAAAAGGAAGTAGGATCAACCTATGTCTCACCGTGGGAACCGGCATCGGCGGCTGCCTCGTGGTGGATGGAAAGGTCTTCCACGGGGCGTCAAACAGCGCCTGCGAGGTGGGCTATATGCATCTGGCGACTGGAGCTTTCCAGGACGAAGCGGCTACAAGTGTATTGGTTCGCCGCGTGACTGAGCGGAAAAAGGCAGAGGTGTGGGATGGTTTCCGCATCTTTGAGGCGGCGAAGGCCGGCGATCCCATCTGCCAGGAGGAATTGGACCGACTGGCAGACCTTCTCGGCATGGGAATTGCCAACATCTGTTTTGTGATCAACCCGGAGCGAATCATCCTCGGCGGCGGAATCATGGAGCAGGAAGCTTACATGAAGCCCCGGATCGAGGCTGCCCTGGAAAAATATCTGGTTCCCCAGATCTGGAAACACACCACCGTCTGCATGGCCGCCTACCAGAATAACGCAGGTATGCTGGGAGCGCTGTATCATCTGCAGGCAGAGCTATCCCGGTAAGTTTTATAAATTTATGATGCCAGGGTCAAAAGGTCAAAAAGCCGTTCATGCTTGCATGATAAGGCTTTTGAACTTGGGACCCGCCAAACATGAGAAAGCAGCGATTTACGCAGTAAATCAGCGGATTTCGAATGTTTATAGAATTGCGGGAGCTGCTTTGCAGCGGAGCAATTCGTAGGCATCAGTTGGGGGCAAAAGACCTTTTGACCCCAACATCAAATTTATGTAACTATTCAGGGCTCATTTTAATGTGACTGCTTGTAAAATAAATTCTCAGTCAAAAGTGTTCATTCATGCAAGCATGATTTGCGTTTTGGCTTGAAAGCTGCCTGGTTCTGGATAGTTACAAATTAGTTATGGAAAGGCAGGTAAAGTATGAGATCAGCAAACTTAGGAAAGATTTCCGCGGATATCCGCCCGGATCTTTCCAAAAATAATCCGCGAAACAGCGAGGGAGCCTTTTTTACTCTGAAAAACAGTGATATCCTGTTTGCGTACAGTAAATTCAAAGGAAAAAGCAATGCGGATTACGCCAGCGCAGATATCTGTCTTCTCCGTTCCACTGATGACGGCCGTACTTTCGGCGAAGAGAAGACGATTATGACCTGCGAGAGCGAAAAGGCCGTCAACATCATGTCACTTTCCTTCCTGGAGATGGCAAACGGAGATATCGGTCTTTTTTATCTGGTACGCCAGACTTATACCCATATGCGGATGTACCTCAGAAGATCCGCCGATGGCGGAAATACCTGGAGCGACCGGGTGCTCTGCATGCCTGAGGATGGCTACTATGTGGTGAACAATGACCGGGTTCGCCACTTAGCTTCCGGCAGAATCCTGATTCCGGCGGCGCGCCATGCCGTAGCCGAAGGCTATGTAGATGCCCGCTCCGAGTCCCTGTTTTTCTATTCCGACGATGACGGGGCAAGCTGGAAAATGGCAGCAGGCAAATGCAACCTTCCGGGAATCCCCTGCTGTGATTCCGGCCTTCAGGAGCCTGGTATTTTGGAGATCGCGCCCAACATTCTCTGGGGCTGGGCCAGAACCGACCTTGGCCGCCAGTATGAGATGTTTTCCCACGACGGAGGCGACACCTGGACAGCCAGCCAGCCGTCCCGTTTCACCTCTCCCTTAAGCCCCCTCTGCATGAAACGGGGCTGGGACGAAAACATCTACGCAATTTGGAATCCGATTCCTGTTTATAATGGAAGAGAAGTGGACAAAGAATTTTTCACAGGCGGAAGAACACCGCTTGTCATTGCAGTGAGCAAAGACAACGGCCAGACCTTTACTGACCCCGTGGCCTTTGAAGAAGAGCCGGACCGCGGTTACTGTTACTGCGCCCTGCACTTTACCAAAGAAGCCCTGCTTCTGGCCTACTGCGCCGGAGGCAAAGAAGACGGCAACTGCCTCGGCCGGACCGTCATTCGCCGAATCGAAAAAAAGGAACTGGAAGAATTGTTTGCGTGAATTGAAAATACGCTGAAAAAAAGGAGGGCCGGGTGTCGTTTGACATCCGGCTTGAGTTATGAAAAAGAGAATCTATATGAAAAAGCTGTTTGGCTTTGTTTGATTATATAGTACACAAGGAATGTGTCCATTCTGTGTAGAAAGTTTGAGAAAAGTGTAAAGAGTTTCTTAGATTCTTCGGAAAGTGTGGTATACTTTCTTAAAAATCAGGGCTTTGGGAAAGCGCGGGGAAACCCTTTGCAAAGGAGAGCGGCTCGGAGTCGCGAGCCCCCTCAAGTATGTTTCCCTACGCTTTTCCAAAGTGTAAATCATAAAAATCTATAAGAAGGAGCTTCTTATCATGATACTTACAGTCACCCTCAACCCCTGCATCGACCGCACCCTCACGGTCTTCAACTTCCGCGAGGGCGGCACCACCCCCGTGTCAGCCACCCGCACTGAAATCGGCGGCAAAGGCCTGAACGTCAGCCGCGCCCTGAAAAATCTCGGCGCCCCCACCCTCTGCCTCGGTTTCTCCCACGAAAAAGGCGGTTCCGACCTCAGATCTACCCTGGATGAGTCCGCCATCCCCTATGACCTGGAAGAAATCCCCGGCGAACTACGCATGAATATCAAAATCTTCGACGAATCCAACCGCACCATGAGCGAACTCAACGACAAAGGCTGCCCGGTGAGCGAGGACGCGGTAAATCGCATGATCGACCGCATCGTCTCTCATTTCAAAGATGCAGAGCTTCTCGTCCTGGCAGGAAGCGTGCCCCCGGGCGTTCCCGCAGACATCTACAAAATCCTCCTGGAAAAAGCTAAAGACTATGATCTTCCCGTAATTCTGGATGCTTCCGGAGCCCTTCTCCTCAACGGCATTGAGGGCAAACCCTGGCTCATCAAGCCGAATATTGACGAGCTTTCTGCGACCCTTAGCCGGGAATTTCATTCCAGAGAAGAGATCATTCAGGCCGCCCGGGAAATCGTCGCTCGTGGAATCCCCTACGTCTGCGTTTCACTCGGTCCGGATGGAGCCCTTCTGATTGGAGAAAAAGAAGCTCTCTACTCCCCGGCGCCGGACGTGAAAGTCCGCGGTCTTCAGGGAGCAGGCGATTCACTGGTGGCCGGTTTCTGCCTGGCTTTCCACGAACACCACCTGAAAGGAGAAAAACGCTCCGAAACCCCAGCTGTGCAGAAAGCCGACGATCCCACTTTCATGCGCACCCTCCTCCGCTCCGCCCAGGCCGCCGCCGCCGGTTCCCTCACGAAACCCGGCACCGCCGTCTGCGAGCGCACAGATTTTGACAAATACCTCCCCACAATCCAGGTGGAAAAAGCCGGCGAATTTTTCGACGTCCGCCGGGAGGACGGAAATCTCACCGGCGAGGTAAAGCTTAGGAGTCTCGTCCACCGGGACGGCGACTGGCACGGAACCGTTCATATGTGGGTGGCGGACCGCACGCCGGAGGGAAAATGCCGCCTCCTGATCCAGAAACGCAGCCAGGACAAAGACAATTTCCCCGGCTACTGCGACATTTCCTCCGCAGGTCATCTCGATGCAGGCGATGATTACGACTCTGCGGCCTATCGGGAACTCTACGAAGAACTCGGTATTCGGGCAGAAAAAGGAGACCTTCGCTTCTGCTTTTTCATTACCCGAAGCGTGGAAACAGAATTCCACGGCCAGAAAGTCATTGACAGGGAGCGTGCAGCGGTTTATCTTTATGAAAAAACGGTGGACCTCACGAAACTTCATCTCCAGAAAGAAGAAGTGGATGAAGTTTTCTGGATCGACCTGGAAGAGCTGGAGAAAATCCTTCAGGATCCCACCGCAAAATACTGCGTTTACAAAGAGGAAATACAGGGAATTAAAAAGTATCTGTAGAAAGGGAACAAAGCATGGAATTTGAGACAAAAGTGCAGTTCTTGACTCAGCCGGAGCATAACCGCCGAACCATCGTGATCAGTGATATTCACGGGCACCGCGCCTGGCTGGAAAAACTTTTGAAAAAAGTAGATTTCAGCGAAAAAGACATTTTAATCATTGTCGGAGATATGATCGAAAAAGGCCCGGAAAGCCTGAATACCATCCGCTGCATCATGGAACTTTGCGAGAAATATACGGTCTACCCCATGATGGGAAACGTGGACCTCTGGAGAATCCAGATGCTGCTCACAGAGGATGGAAGCCTGGATCAGGAGCTTTATGAGACGAACGAACGGATGCGTCAGTACTGGAAAGCCACCTTTTTTCAGGATCTCTGCCGGGAGGCAGGCGTGTCGGTGAAAACGCCGGAGGAGATTCCGGCGGCAAGAGAAGCGGTGGTTGCCAAGTTTCAGAAGGAGCTCACCTTTATGAAAGAACTTCCCACGATTCTGGTGACACCAGCGTTTACCTTTGTACATGGCGGTCTCGTTCACGAAAAACTGGAGGATAATTTTCAACTTCCGCCCTTTCAGCTTTTGAAAAATGACAATTTTATCAATCAGGGAAAACATTTTGACAAATATGTAGTCGTCGGCCACTGGCCCGTGTGCCTTTACCGGTCGGATATCGAGTCCTCTGCGCCCTATATCAGCGAGGAACAGAAGATTATTGCCATCGACGGCGGCTGCGGGATCAAGCGGGACGACCAGCTCAACGCCCTGATCATTCCGGATCTCTATTCAGAAAAAGCGACCTGGGAGAGCGTGGATGATTTCCCGGAGGCAGTTGTCCTGGAAGATCAGGAAGCAGGAGCTTCCTCGATTAACATCCGCTATTATGAAAGTAAGCTTAAAATTCTGGAACCCGGCCCGGTCTTTTCCCTGGCGGAGCATATAAAAACAGGATATCAGCTCAAAATCTATAATGGTTTCCTGGAAGAACCGCCGGTAAAAGGAGCGCCGAACACCTGCTGGGAGTACACGGATTACCAGATCACGCTGAAAAAAGGCGACCGGGTGTCGATCCTGCAGAAAACGCCGGAAGGAACGATGGTGCGGAAACGCGGCGTCACCGGCTGGTATTATGGAAAATTAGAGGAGGCAGAAAAATGATAGCAGTAGTTTTTGATATGGATGGAGTCATTTTTGATACGGAGGCCATTTGCCGGAGGGCCTGGCATGCCTGCGCCGGAAAATATAACATTCAGGACGTAGATGCTCTGCTGATACCCTGCATCGGCGCAAACAAACAACATATGCGGAAAGTTTTTCATGAGCAGCTGGGCGAAGATTTCCCTGTGGAAGCTTTTGACAAGGATGCCCGGGAAGGTTTTCTCAGGATCGAGAGAGAAGAGGGAATCCCTGTGAAAAAAGGCGCGCGAGAACTGCTTTCCTGGCTGAAAGAGCAGGGAGCCGTGGTAGGTCTTGCCTCCTCTACTGCCCATGATATCGTAGTACAGGAGCTCACCGACGCCGGCCTTGTGGATTATTTCCAGGCCATCACCGGCGGCGACCAGATCTCCCACAGCAAACCGGACCCGGAAATCTACCTGAAAGCCTGCGAAAAACTGGGCATCGCCCCCAAAGAAGCCTACGCCGTGGAAGATTCCTACAACGGCATCCGTTCCGCCTTCTCAGCAGGAATGAAGCCCCTCATGGTGCCCGACCTCCTGCCTCCGACCGGGGAGATGGAAGAAAAAGCCCACCGGATCTTCGACGACCTTCTCGAAGTCCGCGATTTCCTGGCAGGAAAATAAAAGGAACTGTTACAAAAGTTCAAGATTATTGAAAAAATGGCTTGAAATCAAGGAGATTTGATGCTATAATATACATCGAATCAGCGATGCGTGGCTCAGCTTGGTAGAGCGCTGCGTTCGGGACGCAGAGGTCGCAAGTTCAAATCTTGTCGCATCGACTCCTTGGCAGGGGCGCCGGAAACATTGAATTTACAGTGTTTCCGGTTCTTTTTTTATTTTCTCAAATTTGTTCGCAAATTCCGCTCTAAAGATCGCTCTAAAAATGTTCTGAAATTTGATGATAAAACAGGCAAAGGATATGAGTATAAATCTTTACAAAATATAAGAACCGGCAGTCAGACCTTTCCGAACTGCCGGTTCTTCTTTTATTTTTCTTCTTCCACAGCCTTCTCCGCTTCTTTCGTCACAATCCCTTCCACCACCATGTGATGCTTCACATCCAGAACATGGATATGGAGCGGGCCGCAGCTGCAGCGGAAGCTTTCGCCGTCTCTGGGGATCCGGCCGGTGAGGCCGCAGATAAAACCGTTGAAGGTTTCTGAGCCGTCGTGGGGAAGTTCTACCTGGAGCTCTTCCTCGACCTCTTCCAGAGAAGCGGAGCCCTGGATTTTCCATTCCCGCTCGGCGACTTTGACGATATCCTCGGGCTTTGCAGCTTCCTCCTGGTCATCCAGGTCGCCTACCAGAGCCTCCATGATATCGTGCAGGGTGATGATACCGCAGACACCGCCGTACTCATTGACGATGACGTTGAAATACTGGCGGCTTTCCTTCATCTGGCGGAACATCGTGTTGGCCTTCATGCTCTCCGGAACGAAAGAAGGCTTGTCAGCCAGGTTTTCCATGATGTATTTGCGGGTGCGCTGGGGAGCACGGAAATAATCGCGGGTGTCGAGAACGGCCACTACATTGTCGAGATTTTCCTGGCAGATCAGATAATGGGTGTGCCGGCTTTCCTTGATGGTCTTTTCCCAGACGGTGCTGTCATCATCGAGAGAAAGCCAGACAATATCGGGCCGGTGGGTGCAGATCTTTTCCACGGTAATATCGTTGAAATCAAATACATGCTGGATCAGCTCGTGCTCTTCCTCGGGGATTGTTCCCTGTTCTGTGCCTTCCACGAGCATCATCCGGATTTCCTCCTCCGTGACCTGTTCCTCATTTTCATAAGGATCGATGCCGAAAAGACGGAGCACCAGATTGCTGGAAATCGTCAGAAGAGAGACCAGCGGCGTGAGGATGACCGAAGTCAGATAGAGAAGACCGGACATATGAAGAGCGGTGGAATCTGCCTTTTTCACGGCCCGCTTCTGTGGAATCATTTTTCCAAAAACCATCGTAAAATAGGCGAGAACCAGCGTGATAAGGATCACAGCCAACGGATGAAGAATCCGCTCGGAAAGCGAAAGTCCGGAGTTCTTCAAGGCCTTTACCAGAGGTCCGGCAAAAGCATCCGCCGCCAGGGCACTGACCAGAAAATTGATGATGGTCACGGCTGCCTGGATCGTCACGAGAAAACGAGTCGGCTGTTTGGTAATCCGTTCCAGCTTTTTGGCCCGGCGGTCGCCGTCCTCCTCCAGCTTGTGGATATCCGCCTCGGTGAGCGAGACGATGGCGATCTCCGCGCTGGAAAAAATCGAATTGAGAAAAATCAGAAATATCTGCAGAATAACTGCTCCTATCATAAGTAAAAACACCTCCGGAAATTACTTTGTAATTCTTTGTCCAGCCCCCATTATATCACAGGACTTTCTTTTCGTCAGTCCCAAAAAGTGATAGACTTCTTTTGCAGGAATCGCTATAATAAAAGTACTATACACATATGCGAAGGGAGAAGGAAAATGGCAGTCAGATTTGATGAGAAGAAGAACTTATTTACACTTCAGACTTTGGACAGCACTTATCAGATGAAGGTGGACGATCACGGGGTTCTTCTTCACACTTACTATGGGGCGCCTGCGGACGAAACGGATTTTTCCTATCTGATCGGGCCGGAGGACAGAGGCTTTTCCGGGCAGCCGGGAGATGAAAAAAAGGACCGTACCTATTCCATGGACTACTATCCGCTGGAATATCCGGTACAGGGAAACGGCGATTTCCGTGTGAAAGCTCTGAAAGCAGGTTTTGAGGGTGAGGTTCCTGCGCTGGATCTCCGTTTTGTTTCTTATGAGTTGGAAAAAGGCAAATACAGCCTTCCGGGCCTTCCTGCCCTTTTCGAGGCGGAGGCAGGAGAGGTAGAGACTTTGAAAATCACGCTGAAGGACCGTCTGGAAGAGATCTATGTGACACTTTTCTATGGCGTTTTCGAGAAGAAAAATGTCATCACCCGGGCTGCCTCCATTGAGAACCGTTCCGGAAAAAACGTAACGCTCAAGCGCGCCTTAAGCCTTGGCCTGGATTTCATGGAAGGCGATATGGATCTCATTCATTTCTATGGAAAACACGCCGGCGAGCGTCAGTTTGAGCGCAGAAATCTGCCCCACGGCATCACCGAGATCAGCAGCAGCCGCGGCACTTCCAGCCATCACCACAACCCGTTTGTGATCCTCTGCGACAAAGACACCACCGAGGATTTCGGAAATGCTTACGGCGTTTCCTTTATCTACAGCGGCGGTTTCAAGATCCAGATGGAAAAAGACCAGGTGGACGGTATTCGTCTTGTCTGCGGCTTGGACGACGAGGAATTCCTGTGGAAACTGGCTCCGGGCGAGACCTTTGTGACACCGGAAGCTGCTCTGAGCTACAGCGAAAAAGGTTTGACCGCACTCTCTGACCAGTTCCAGAAGGCTTATCATGCCAACCTGATCCGCAGCCCCTGGAAAGACAAAAAGCGTCCCACCCTGGTAAACAACTGGGAGGCCACTTATTTTGGCTTCGATGCGGAAAAACTGTTGAAAATTGCAGGAGAGGCAGCAGATCTGGGCCTCGATATGCTGGTACTGGACGACGGCTGGTTTGGAAAAAGAAACGATGACAATTCTGGCCTGGGCGACTGGTTTGTAAATGAGAAGAAACTGGGCTGTACGATGAAAGAGCTGGTGGACCGCGTCAATGCCCTTGGCCTGAAATTTGGTATCTGGCTGGAGCCGGAGATGGTTTCTGAGGACAGTGAGCTTTACCGGATGCACCCCGACTGGGTACTCCAGATTCCGGGAAGGGAGCCCAACCGCAGCCGTAACCAGCTGGTCCTGGATCTTTCCAGAAAAGAAGTACGGGAATACATGAAGAAATTTATCAACGATACCCTTTCCTGTGCAAACATTTCCTATGTAAAATGGGATATGAACCGGAGCGTGGATAACGTATACAGTGCCGCAGATCCCACACTCAGCCAGGGGGCGGTCCGCCATAAATATGTCCTTGGCCTTTATGAGGTAATGGAAGATATGCTGACCCGTCATCCGGACCTTCTGCTGGAAGGCTGCAGCGGTGGCGGCGGACGTTTTGATGCCGGAATGCTGTATTATGCACCCCAGATCTGGTGCAGCGACAACACCGATGCCATCGAGAGACTTCGTATTCATTATGGAACCTCCTTCGGTTATCCTATGTCTTCCGTGTCTGCCCATGTGTCCGTTTGCCCGAACCATCAGAACGGCCGGGTAACGCCGTTCAAGACAAGAGGCATCTGTGCAATGCAGGGTTCCTTCGGTTATGAGCTGGATCTCAGCAAACTTTCTGAGGAAGATAAAGCAGAAGCCAGACGGCAGATCACTGTATACAATGAAAACTGGGAGCTTTTCCAGTCTGGTTCCTACTATCGACTGAACTCTCCCATGGAGAATCATGACTACACAGCCTGGAGTTATGTTTCAAAGGATCAGAGAAAAGCATCCTTAAGTGTGATCTACACAGACCTTCACGGCAATCCCAAACCGGTTCGCGTGAAACTGAAAGGCCTGAAAAAAGACGCCTCCTACGATGTGGACGGAACCGTGTATACAGGAGCCGCACTGATGAGAGGCGGCCTTCTGATTCCGAAACCTGCCTGCAATTATGACTCCTACATGGTCTGCATACGTGAGATCTGAAAATCGGAGGAATGAGTTTTGAAAAAATCATATGAAATGGATATGTGCAATGGTCCGCTGTTGGGGAAAATCCTGGTTTTTACTTTTCCTCTGATGCTTTCCGGCGTGCTGCAGCTGCTTTTTAATGCGGCGGATATTGTTGTGGTGGGGCGCTTTTCCGGAGCCCACGCACTGGCAGCCGTGGGCTCCACCAGTGCACTGATCAACCTTTTGGTCAATGTGTTCATGGGCCTTTCCATCGGCACCAACGTACTGACGGCCCAGGGGTACGGAGCCCGAAATGAGGAAGATGTCAGCGATACGGTACATACATCTGTTCTTTTAAGCCTGGTGAGCGGCGTGATCCTTATCGTGGCCGGAGTCCTGTTTTCCAGACCTTTGCTGGAACTCATGGCTACACCGGAAGAAGTTCTGGGACAGGCAGCTCTTTATATGAAGATCTATTTCATCGGCATGCCGGCCATGATGGCATATAACTTTGGTGCGGCTATTTTACGGGCTATAGGAGACACCCGGCGTCCGCTGTATTATTTGCTGATCTCCGGTGTGGTCAATGTGATCTTAAATCTGATCTTTGTGATCATTTTCCGCATGGGTGTGGCAGGCGTGGCAACGGCTACCGTGATCTCTCAGGTCATTTCCGCAGGCATGGTCTTAAAATGCCTGATGGGACTGGATGGCATGTGCCGCCTGGAACTTCACAAGCTGGCCATCCACAAGGATAAACTGCTGAACATTGCTAGGATCGGTCTTCCGGCAGGACTGCAGGGAGCTATTTTCTCTATCTCCAACGTGCTGATCCAGTCCTCGGTAAACTCTTTCGGAGCCATCGCCATGGCTGGAAACACAGCTGCCGGAAACCTGGAAGGCTTTGTATATACCTCCATGAACTCGGTATACCAGACAAACTTAAGCTTTACCAGTCAGAACATGGGAGCAGGAAACCGACAGCGCATGAAAAAGATCTTAGGTATCTGCCTGATTCTTGTCAGTGTGGTTGGCTTGGTCCTCGGAAACGGCTTCGTTTTCTTCGGCCAGCAACTTCTCGGCATTTACTCCTCCGACCCGGAGGTCATCCAGTACGGCCTCAACCGAATGCATCTCATCTGCGCCCCGTATTTCCTCTGCGGCCTCATGGATGTCATGGTGGGAAGCATGAGAGGAATGGGCTACTCCTTCCTCCCCATGATCGTTTCCCTGATCGGAGCCTGCGGCCTCCGTGTTGTCTGGATTTTCACAGTATTTCAGTGGCATCGCTCTCTGTTTATGCTGTATCTGTCCTATCCGATCACCTGGACGATCACGGCGCTGGCACATATGGCTTGCTGGTATGTGGTGATGTATAAGAAACAACCAAATAAGTAATTGACCCGAGGGGAGATGTTTGCGTGAAAAACATTGCCCCTCGCTTTATAAAAAATAGGAAATATTTTAGAGGATGCTGCTGGTAAAAATACAAATTGGCAGGAAATGAAAAGTATGCTATATTACTTATGTGTAACCAATAGAGTTTGGGTCGTATTACATTGGGAATGCGTGAGTAGAAATAGTTTTATTGGCTATTAGGGTTACAAGAAGAAGAGCTATATGCAGAGATGAGTTTTTGCATATAGCTCTTTTTGTGCGAATGAAAATAATACCCAATTAAACTAAGAAAATATATTGACGAGATATTAAAAAGGTGATACAGTAAGCCTAAGAGAGGAGTGAGAAAAATAGAAGAAAAAGAAAATTATATTGCACATAAAAACAAAGAAAATGGAAAAATTCAGACAATAAAAGAACACAGCGAAAATACTACCAGGTTATGTATGGAAATGTCTATACCAGAACTTAAAGAAATCAATCGAATAATTGGATTGTTACATGATATTGGAAAATATCAAAACTCTTTTCAGAGAAGAATGAAGGATGAAAAAATTCGGGTTGAGCATTCCATATGTGGTGCACAGATTGCAAAGAAAATATATGAGAAACCATTCCTGGCGCTTGCGTATTTAATGGAATATTGCATTGCTGGCCACCATTCTGGGATTCCTGACGGAGGAGTTCAAAATGGCAGACCGGATTCACTGAATACAAGGCTTCAAAGAGAGATGGAGGATTACAGTGCTTACCAAGAGGAACTGGAAATTCCACAGATTGATCTGCAGAAAGTAATAAATTTTTTCGCGCAGGATATCAAAAATGATATAGATTTTTTGATTGATAAATTCGCTTTTCTGACAAGATATTGTTTTTCCTGTCTGGTAGATGCAGATTCCGAAGACACTGCAAGGTTTTGCGGAGATGGAACTTTACCAGAGGATCTGAAGACAAATTTTCAGAGCTGCCTTGAAAAAGTAAATCGAAAACTGCAATCTTTTCAAGCTGAGACGGAACTTCAGAAAGCCAGAGCACTTTTGCAGAAGCAGGTATTTGATAAAACAGGTGAAAAAGCAGAGATTTATCTTATGAACATGCCGACGGGAAGCGGCAAAACATTATGCAGTGTGAAATTTGCTCTGGAAAAAGCAATTGCCGAAAAGAAGAAGAGGATCATTTATGTAATTCCATTTTTGAGTGTCATTGATCAGTCAGTCGAGATGTTTGAAAATCTCTTTGGGAAGGATGCACAGATTCTGCGTCATCAGTCTACCTTTTCCTATGACGATGCAGAAGATTTCAGTGAGGATTATCGTATTTCAGCAAAGCATGCGACAGAGAACTGGAGTGCAGATTTTATCGTGACGACTATGGTTCAGTTCCTCGGCTCCTTGTATTCCAATCGGCGGGGAAAACTGCGAAAGGTTCACAATATGGCAGATGCAGTGCTCATTTTTGATGAAGCGCATTTGATGCCTGTAGAATATTTACAGCCCTGTCTCCAGGGAATCGCATTTCTCACAAGGTACTTGAACAGCAGTGCAGTATTTCTGACGGCAACAATGCCGGACTTTCCAAGTTTGATTCAGACCTATGCTTTGGAAAACAGCAAGATAGTTAATCTGGTAACAGATACATCGGACTTTGAAAAGTTTAAGAAATGCAAGTTTAGCTATATTGGAAAGATGGAACAGGAAACTCTGTTAAGTAAAAGCAGAGAATATGCTTCCAGCCTGATTGTAGTCAACAAGAAGCGAACAGCAAGGGAGTTATACAGGCAATGTACGGGCAAAAAATATCATTTGTCTACTTATCTGGCGGCATATGACAGAAAACGGATTTTGGATGAAATTCGAAAGGAACTAAAGCAATTAGAGGTGGATTATCCTAATCTTGAAGGAGTTCCGGAAGATCGGCGTATTACCGTGATATCTACTTCGCTAATTGAAGCAGGAGTTGATCTTGACATGGCTGTTGTATTTCGACAGCTTACCGGCCTGGACAGTATTTTGCAGGCTGGCGGACGTTGCAACAGAGAAGGAAGAAGACAAGGAGCAATGACATTTGTTTTTGAACTGTCAGAGGATCAAAAAGAAGATGAGCGAATGAATAAAACGAGAGGATTGCTTAAAAAATATGCAGATGTTTCTTCACAGGAATGTATACGGGAATATTATAACTGTATGTATAAGCTGAGAGAGACAGAAATTGAGAAGCATGCGATTCATAATGATTACAAAGATATTCGTCAGATCGGTTTTAAAAGTTATGCTGAAAAATTCCATTTAATTGAATCTAACACTCAATCGGTTGTAGTTGGCTGCAATGAGGAAGCGAAACGTAGGATAGAAGATCTGCAGAAGACTCAGATAGGAAATCCTCGGAAATTCCAAAATTATGTCTGTTCTGTAACACAGGTGGAATTAGATGATCTGATAAGACAACATGCGGTAAAGGACTATGGGACAGGAATCTTCTGCCTGATAAGTGATGATTATTATGACGAAAATCTTGGGATTCTTTTTGAGGGAAAAGATTACATCATATGAAAGAAGGTGAAAGGCAATGGCGTATGGATTTAAAATAATGGTTGAAGGAGATTATGCCTGTTTTACAAGACCGGAGCTGAAGGTGGAACGTGTCAGTTATGACGTTCCGCCTCCGGGCGCACTGGAAGGAATGCTGAAAAGCTGCTACTGGAAGCCGTCTATAAAGTATACGATTGATAAAATTATCGTGTTCAATAAGATTGATTTCATGAATGTCAGGAGAAACGAAGTAAAAGAGAAGGTATTGTTGAGTGCGGTAAAAAGTCAGATGAATGGAAAAGGAGGAGATCCCTGTATCTATACTTCTGAGAGCAGGAGCCAGAGAGCTTCTATGATTCTGAAAAATGTAAAGTATGGGATTGAATTTCATTTTGAACTGACGAATTTGAAAAATGAAAGGGAGGAAGATGCAGAGAAGAAACATTACAATATCATAAAAAGGCGACTGGAAAAAGGACAATGGTTCCGTGTTCCCTGCCTGGGTTGTAGTGAATTCCCCGTAAAGAAAATAGAACTTGTAGAAGATTTTAATGAGAATCTTATCGACAAAGACATTTTAGATATGAAAGATGTGGATCTTGGCTACATGAGCTATAAAGTGCAGTTTGCAGACGGAGGAAAGCCAATAAATGATGATTGGGAGAATCCAGAGTTTTCTGACCGGGCCAATACGCTTTACTATCGTCCACATATGATAAATGGGGTGATTGATGTGAAAAAATACAGGGAGGGCCTGCGATGCTGATAAAAGCGTTAAGCGATTATTATGACATTCTGGCGTCAAAAGGGGAAATAACACCAGAGGGTTTCTCAAAGGTAAAAATACATTATAAAGTAGCCTTAACTGAAGATGGAAAAATAGATGAAATTATCGACTTCAGAAAGAAGGATACTATAAAAACAGGAAAAGATAAGATTAAAGAGATAATTGCTCCTCAGGAGAAATTATTGCCTGCGAGAACAGAAAAAACCGGGATTGAAGCGAATATTGCAGAGCACAGGCCGCTTTACTTATTCGGTTTAAATCTGGATAAAGATCAGCTGACACCGGAAGATAAAACGGGAAAAGCAAAAAAATCCCATGAAGCTTTTGTAAAAACAAATTTGGAATTTACAGAAGGAATGAGTTCTCCTCTCATTCAGGCATTTCGAAAATTTCTTGAGAGCTGGAAACCGGAACAGGAAACACAGAATTCACAGTTATTGGCTCTGGGGAAGGAGTATGCGAAATCTGGATTTGTATTTTGTCTGACAGGAAGTCCGGAAAAATTGTTGCATGAAGAAGCGGAGTTTAAAGAAAAATGGCAGGAATACTGGGGCAAAAAGCAAGATGAAAATTCAGAGGGGCCGACAGCGCAATGTGCTGTCAGTGGAGAAACAGCTGCTATTGCAAGAATACATAGCAAAATCAAAGGCGTCTACGGTGGTCTGGCAACAGGAAGTGTACTCATAGGTTTCAATAATTCGTCAGAAAGCTCTTATGGGAACGAGCAGGCGTATAACAGTAATATTTCTGAAAGTGTGATGAAGAAGTATACGGAAGCTTTGAACTATCTCCTGAGCAGTGAGAAACATAAAATAATGCTGGATGATATGACGCTTGTATTCTGGGCGATGAATACAGATGAAAAGCAGGAAAATCTTGTTATGGCAATGCTCTTTGGAACATCAGATAAAATGAATACAGAACAGACAGATTTGATGTTGAAAGAGCTTATGGAAGATTCAGCAACAGGAAAGATTATCGCAAAAAGATTGGAAAATCTGGATTTGATTCAAGAAGATGTTGATTTTTATATGCTGGGATTAAAACCGAATTCTTCCAGATTGGCTTTGAAGTTTATCTATAGAAAGAGCTATGCGGATGTTTTATGGAATATTGTAAGATTTCAGAACGATCTGCAAATGACAAAAGAACCACATGCGATTTCTCTGCAAAGAATAAAACATGAATTGATATCACCTAAAGTTAAAAATGATAAAGTTAATCCTGCTTTGATGACAAAACTTCTGGAAGCTGCATTTTATGGACGAAAATATCCGACGACTTTGTTGGAAACAGTGCTGAGAAGGATCAGAACCGATGAAGGGAGTGAAAAAATCAATTCTGTCAGGATCGGGATTATTAAGGCAGTTATAAACAGAAACAGTGAGAAGGAGGAATTAAAAATGGTAGTGGATTTAGAAAATGAAAATTCTGCATATTTATGTGGACGTATGTTTGCTGTTTTGGAAAAATTGCAGAAGGATTCAGTAACTTCTGGGAAGTTGAATCGGACAATCAGAGATGGATATTTTGCTATGGCATCTACCAGACCAGCAGCAGTTTTTCCTAAATTGTTGAGATTGGCGCAGCATCATTTAAAGAAATTGGAAAAAGCAGAATATTCGCTTTACTATGAAAAAATGTTGGAGGAGATCCATAGTAAAATGAAAAATGAGTATCCGGAAAGCCTGCCATTAAAGGAACAGGGTAAATTTATGGTTGGATATTACCAGCAGATGCAGGATTTGTATGAGAAGAAAAATAAAGAAAATGAAAAAGGAAAAGGAGAAAATTGATTATGGCTATCAATAATAGATATGATTTTGTGATGTTATTTGATGTGGAAAATGGAAATCCAAACGGAGACCCGGACGCAGGCAATGCTCCCCGCGTGGATGCAGAATCAGGTTATGGATATGTTACCGATGTCTGCCTTAAAAGGAAAATTCGGAATTATGTAGAACTGGTAAAAGAAGGTGAGGAAGGATATAATATCCTGATCAAACCAGATCGTTCTTTGAATGCAAAATTTACGGAAGCATATAAAGAACTGGGACTTACATCTACGAAAAAAGACAGTAGAGAAAAAAAGGCTGATGATATGGTAAAGGCCCGGGATTATATGTGTAAAAACTATTTTGATGTCAGAACTTTCGGTGCAGTTATGTCTACAGGTGATAATCCCTGTGGAATTGTAAGGGGACCTGTACAGATTAACTTTGCAAGAAGTATTTCACCGGTTGAACCTCAGGATATTGCGATTACCAGGCAGGCAAGGACAACAGACGAAAGAACGGAGACCGGCGATACGGAAATAGGAAGAAAAAGTTTTATCCCTTATGCATTATATCGTGCGGAGGGCTACATATCTGCAGCTTTGGCAAACAAAGTAACTGATTTGTCAGAAGAAGATGTAGAGCTTTTATGGACGGCGATTATGAATATGTTTGAGAATGATCACAGTGCAGCACGCGGAAAAATGTGTATGCGGAAACTGTTTGTGTTTAAGCATGATAACGTACTCGGGGTATGCCCTTCACATCTCCTGTTTGATAAGATTCAGGTGAAAGAATGCGAAGATGTGAATGTGATCCGTTCCATAAAGGATTATGACATTACAGTTGATCGGGAAATGCCGGAAGGAGTGGAACTGATAGAAAAATTATGATTTCTGAGGAGATTGCTATAAGATCCATTCAGCATTATATGTATTGTCCTCATCGATGGGGACTGCTGGAAATTGACAAAGCCTGGGCAGAAAATTTTTTTGTGACAAAAGCAAATTTGCTGCATGAGCGGGTTCATGATCCGGAGAAAAATTATACTGCAAGAGGGAAAAAAGTGTTTACAGCCGTCCCCGTCTACAATGACAGAGAAGAATATAATCTGTACGGAGTAACAGACTGTCTGGAACTGACGGAAAGCAAAGAAGGTGTTTCTGTTGGGGATGACGGTAGAAAATATCAGATTTGCATTGTGGAATATAAACCCACGAAACCGAAAAATGAGGAGATCAGGCCGGATGACCAAATGCAGATATTTGCACAGAAGCTTTGTGTGGATTTTGCGTTTGGAGGAGACTGTGATGCAGTAATTTATTATGCTGATGTAAGGAAAAGATACAATGTACCTGTGAAGGAAAATTTTGAGGCATATGATAAGAAGCTGAAAGAACTTTTGTATGAAATGAGAACGTACCTTGAAAATGGTCAGATACCGGAAATACGGAAAGGTCAGAAATGCAGCGGTTGTTCTATGAAAGATCTTTGTATGCCGAAAACATCTCCATCATGGAATGTCAAAAAAGAGCTGAAAAAAATTTTAGCGGATGAAGGCGAATGATCTTTTTGGGGGAGGATATGAGAAAGCTTTTAAATACGATTTATGTAACAAATGAAGCAGCTTACTTAACGCTGGATGGTGAAAATATGGTGTGTAAAATCGAAGGAAAAGAAAAGCTGAGGATTCCTTTTGAGAATATTGAAAATGTAGTCTGTTTTAGCTACCTGGGATGTTCACCGGCGCTTATGGGAAAATGCGTCGAAAAAACAATACCCATTAACTTTATTTCACCTCAGGGAAAGTTCTGGGCAAAAGTGTGCGGAGAAACAAAAGGAAATGTCTTTTTAAGAGTAGCACAAATAGAACAGTTTCGGGAAAATGGATTGACTTTGGCACAGAATACATTGGCTGCAAAATTTAGTAATACACGTCAGCTGATTCGAAGGACACTTCATGATAATGCAGAATTAAGAGAAGATGCGGAAATAAAAAAGGCTATAACTGTTCTGGAAGAAGGAATGAACAAGATATTCCAAGCCTTAACGATAGAAGAAGCGATGGGAATAGAAGGGTATTGTGCGGAAAGTTATTTTGGTATTTTTGACAAATTGATTACCAATGAAAAAGTTCCATTTCATTTTGAACTGAGAACAAAACGTCCTCCGCTGGATCCGATCAACGCGGTGCTCTCGTTTGTGTATACACTGGCTACAAATGAGTTTGCAGCAGCCCTGGAAACGGTGGGGTTAGACAGCTATATAGGATATTGCCATGCGCTCAGAAGCGGAAGAAAATCTCTGGCTTGTGATATGGTAGAAGAAACGAGATGCATTGTGGAACGTTTTGTCATTACGCTGTTAAATCTTCAGATTTTAGGAGAGAAAGATTTTGAAAAACAGATCTCCGGAGCCGTATGGCTAAATGAAGAAGGCAGAAAAAAAGTCCTGGCACGCTGGCAGGAGAAGAAGAGAACGGATATGATGCACCCGTATCTGAAACAGAAAATTCCGCTGGGCTTGCTTCCTTATGTTCAAAGTAACCTTTTGGCTAAATATGTGCGTGGGGATATTGCAGAATATCCAGTGTTTCTTTTGAAGTAGGTAAAAATCATGATGGTGTTGATCAGTTATGATGTAAGTACGGTAAGTGCATCTGGAAAAACGAGGCTTCGCAAAGTAGCAAAAGAATGTCAGAATCACGCTCAGCGAGTTCAAAATTCGGTTTTTGAAGCTGATTTGGATTATTCATCCTTTTTAAAACTGAAGGATCGCCTTTGTAAGTTAATAAATCTAGAGGAAGATAGTCTGCGTTTCTACTATCTCGGAAATAACTGGGAAAGAAAGGTAGAACATGTAGGCGCTAAGAAGACTTACAATCCAGAAGGGGTTATTATAATTTAGCAGGATACTGAAATATAAAAAATTATATGCTAATCCATTCACAAAATAGAGAACCCTCAATGACTCCAAAATCTCCAGAAGGTTCGCCTGGAAAAATATAGTTTTTTATGCTAGTATGATTAAGAATCATTAAAAAAATAAGTCCGCCTTGCGTTATATGGTGGCGTGATCTCCCTAAAATACAAAATATAGGAGTCACGCCCCTCGCGGGCGTGTGAGTAGAAATGATGAGGGAGTAAACTATGGAGAACATGTGATTGAGTCACGCCCCTCGCGGGCGTGTGAGTAGAAATGTTCCAATTACCGTTTTGAATGGTGTGAAAACGGTCACGCCCCTCGCGGGCGTGTGAGTAGAAATATTATGGAGCCAAAGTATATGACAAATATGTGGTGTCACGCCCCTCGCGGGCGTGTGAGTAGAAATGTCCGTCCCGGAAATATTGTTCAGCAAAATATGGGTCACGCCCCTCGCGGGCGTGTGAGTAGAAATTTTCAGTTTCGCACCTGGCCCGCAGAGCTTCCAGGGTCACGCCCCTCGCGGGCGTGTGAGTAGAAATTGCAAGTGCATGGCAATCTTCCTTTGTGAATCCGCGTCACGCCCCTCGCGGGCGTGTGAGTAGAAATTTGTGCGCTTGCTGTACATATTACTGATATTATCCGTCACGCCCCTCGCGGGCGTGTGAGTAGAAATTTGCAAGAGCATTCTGCAGTCGGCGTAACTGGCGGTCACGCCCCTCGCGGGCGTGTGAGTAGAAATGTTAATGCTTCTAACAAGTTTCAAGTTACCTTCGTCACGCCCCTCGCGGGCGTGTGAGTAGAAATCCTTTTCCGCTGTTCCGCCACTGACCAATTCCATGAGTCACGCCCCTCGCGGGCGTGTGAGTAGAAATTTGCTGCAAACCTCAGAGAAGCAATCGTTCCCCGTCACGCCCCTCGCGGGCGTGTGAGTAGAAATGTGCAGTCATCGGCTGCAGATCGTGAGGCCTGCTTGTCACGCCCCTCGCGGGCGTGTGAGTAGAAATGCATTAGATGTAGTATGCAATGGAAATTTTAACGTCACGCCCCTCGCGGGCGTGTGAGTAGAAATGGACTGGTGCGGATCCTGTGTCAAGACACCCCGGAAGTCACGCCCCTCGCGGGCGTGTGAGTAGAAATGAACCGATTTGTGAGCGCTGCCACTACGATGAGCGTCACGCCCCTCGCGGGCGTGTGAGTAGAAATATAAGAACTGTGCGGCGAGCATGAACTCAGCCGGCCAGTCACGCCCCTCGCGGGCGTGTGAGTAGAAATCCTCATCATCCTCGAAAAACATATCTTTCAGCACGTCACGCCCCTCGCGGGCGTGTGAGTAGAAATTAGATTATGATTTTGATATGGAAACTTTCACCGGAGCCACGCCCCTCGCGGGCGTGTGAGTAGAAATGCAAAATACGGCGGTTGTGGGATTTCAGGACATGTCACGCCCCTCGCGGGCGTGTGAGTAGAAATGCCATGCCATCATCAGTGAACACGTTGCCGTCGTGTCCGGTCACGCCCCCTGTGGGCCTGTGAGTAGAAATTACGGATGCGGTCTGCACCGCCAGGAAGTACTGGTCACGCCCCAAGCAGGCGTGTGAGTAGAAATTTCAGAGTCTCCGGAAGATTATCAACAGACTCTTGCCATGTCCCACATGGGCGTAAGAGTAGAAATGATATGGTGGATAATATGACCGGTAAGATACAGGGCGTGAGAGTAGAAATGACTGGGGAATTTCTGTTATGGATTACAGAGAAGTCACGCCTTTTATAGGCGTGTGAGTAGAAATGAGAATGATGTAAAAGAATAGGGATTTCAAGCAATCTCATATTGTTCAGGATTTCCTGAATAGAAAACAATATAAAATTTTATAGTAACTCCCAAATTCCCCGCATACACTGTAAAAACACCACTATCGGGGGATTTCCTTGAAGGATTATATTGAGGAGCGAGCCATTGAGATCGCAGATTATATCATAGCAACTAACGCAACCGTGCGCCAGGCGGCAAAAAAGTTTGGCGTGAGCAAAAGCACTGTTCACAAAGACTGCGTGGAGCGCCTACGGGAAATCAATCCCTCTCTGGCCTCTGAGGTGCGGAGGGTTCTGGATGTCAATAAATCCGAGCGCCATATCCGCGGCGGAATGGCGACAAAGGAGAAGTACCTTCACCTGCATGAACATCGGACTGCCCATGCGTAAAAATACGGGACGTTGCCAAAAAGCGGGGCAGAGGTTATAATGGGAACAGTCAGGCAGAAAGCCTGAAAATACCACCACAAAAAATTCTGAGGAAGGACTGCAGATCATGAAGGATGAAAAAACGGATATTGCGAAAGAACTATCCAGAATATGTAAAGAAAAAGGAATCAGTCGATATTCCTTAAGCAAACGGACCGGTATTCCCGACAGCACGCTGCAGAATTATGAAAATGGGACCACGCCCAATTTTTCTACTCTGGAGATCATTTGCGAAGCGCTGGGAACAACGATTGCAGGTTTTTTCCAGAGTGACTGCTTTTCCTATTTTACAGAGGATCAGGAAGAACTGATGAGCCTTTTTGAAAAGATGGGACCGGATGACCGACAGCGCCTGCTGGCCTTTGCCGATGGTCTGGCTTCCGATCTATAAAAGAGGAAAAATCGATGAAAACATATGAAAAAGTAACCCATACATTTGAGCCTGTTTATGACGAAAATTCCCGGATTTTGATTCTCGGGACCTTTCCCTCGGTGAAATCCCGGGAGCAGCAATTTTATTACGGCCATCCGCAGAACCGCTTCTGGAAACTTCTGGCAGCTCTCACCGGCTGGAAGGTTCCAAAGACGATTTCGGAGAAAAAAGAGCTGCTCCTTCAGAATGGCATTGCCATCTGGGATGTGGTTGCCAGCTGTGAAATTGTCGGTTCCAGTGACAGCAGCATCCGAAACGTGGTGCCAGCGGATCTGAACAGAATCCTCCAGGCGGCACCCGTCCGGAAAATTTACGCCAACGGCGGAAAAGCCTTTGAGCTTTACCAGAAATATGCTTTTCCGGTAACCGGAAGGCCAATAGAAAAACTTCCCTCCACAAGTCCTGCCAATGCAGCCTGGCAGATGGATCGCCTGAAAGAGGCCTGGAGCGTGATCTTACAGTAAAATTTAAAAATGGGAATCTCCAGCTGAAGTCTGAGCACTGAAAAGTATCAGTTTCGGCTGGAGATTTTTATTTTGCAGAAAAATGAATCAAGATACAAAAAAGTGAATCAAAAAATAAAAATGAAATAAATTGTGAATGAAAAAGCATGGATCGTTTCTGATAAAAATTCTTTTTCTTTTTTATAATGGTTGCATCAGCAATAACCAGTGAAAATACAAAAAAGGAGGCAACAAAATGAAAAAGAGAAAAATGATGGCTTTATTAACTGCAGCTGCTGTGATGTGCAGTCTGGCGGTCCCTGCTCTGGCAGATGAGGCAGAGGGTGACCTGATTCCCATTACTTTCTGCAGAACGGCAGATCCTCTGGTGGAAGCGAATGTCTTCGCGAATATGGAGGGAGCGACTTACGAGAAGAACATCTGGACAGATCTTATTGCGGAGAAATTAGGTTACGAGGTTTCCTATCTTTGGGTCGCATCCAGCTCCGAAATTGCAACGCAGAAGTTTAACGCGGCTGTAGCGTCCGGAACTATTCCTGACGTTGTATGTGTGAACAAGCAGGATCTGAAACAGCTGGTAGACGGCGACCTGGTTGTTGATATGGCGCCTTATTTTGAGGAATATGCCAGTGATTATCTGAAATCCCTGATTGAAGCTGCCGGGGAAGCCTGCATCAATGCCTGTACTTATAATGGCGTACAGTATGGTATCCCTTATGTAGACTGTGATCTGGAAAAAGCGCAGATCCTGTGGCTGAGACAGGATTGGCTGGATGCCTTAGGGCTGGAAGCTCCCAAGACACTTGATGAGTTAAAAGAGATTATGACAGCCTTTAAAGAATATGCAGGCGAAGACAGTATCGGAATGGCACTCAGCAATGATCTTTATGGCAACCAGTTTGATATCAAAGGCTGGAGCAACGCGTATGGCGCTTACCCGCGTTATTGGATCGAAGATGAGAATGGCGATCTGATTTACGGAAGCACCACAGCTGAGATGAAAGAGGCTCTGGGAGGCCTGGCTGAACTGTATGCAGACGGTCTGATTGATCCGGAATTTTATGTGAACGATAATGAGAAAGCGAGTGAAGCGCTTGTAAACGGAAAATGCGGTGTGCTTTATGGCTTCCATGCTTCTTCACTGGATTATTTACAGAGATCCATCGATGCTGACGAAAATGCAGACTGGATGCCGTATATGATTCCGATGAAAGAAGAGGGCGAGACCATCACCCCGGGTATTGAAATGTGTACCAGCAACTGGTATGCAGTCAGCAAAAACTGTGAGCATCCGGAAGCACTGGTTCAGATACTGAATCTGTATTGCGAGAAAGTACTGGATCCGGAATTAAACGAATATGAAGTATATGCAAATCCGGGTAATGGAGTAGAAGGTGTATGGAAGCTTTCTCCGGTACAGTACAGCGGACCGAACAAGAATCAGGTAACAACTCAGGCAATCGCCAATGCACTGGAAACCGGTGATCCGGGTGATCTGGCAGGTGAGCAGTACAGCATGTGGGAGTACAGCTATGCGGCACAGAACGGCGACCGTACGATGTGGGGATGGAACAGAGTCTTTGGTAAGGATGGTTCTCAGGAATTACTGATTAAATATCAGAATGATGAAAATGTGAAACTGGTAGAGGATAAATTTGTAGCGGCTCCCGGAGAGGTAATGTCTGAAAGAAAGACAACTCTGGATGATATGCTGGATCAGACGTTTATCAAGATTATTTCCGGCCAGGAGACGCTGGATGCTTTTGATTCTGTAGTAGAAGAGTGGACTACCGCCGGCGGACAGGAAATGACAGATGAAGTCAATGGGTGGTACAGTGCAAATAAATAGTTGAATGCGGCAGGGGGAGACGTAGTTTCGTGCTCCCCTGCTTTTGTAGAGAGGAGGAAGAATATGAAAAAGCGAAAATCAAAATATACATTCTCAATTTTTAAAAAAGAACTTCCGCTGCATCTGATGCTTCTGCCGGGTGTGCTTATGATTCTGGTATTTAATTATACAACGATGGCGGGGCTGATTATTGCTTTCCAGAAGTTTATTCCCAGTAAAGGATTGTTTGGTGATCAGAAATGGGTGGGGTTTGATAACTTCAGGTATGTATTTAAGCTTCCTGGTTTTTCTCAGGCGTTGAAAAATACGATAGTTATTGCTTTCTGGAAAATTGTTCTGGGACTTCTGGTTCCCATTGTATTTGCTCTCTTATTAAATGAGATCCGCGGACGCAGGTTCAAAAAGACCGTGCAGACCATTGTATATTTGCCCTACTTTTTATCCTGGGTTGTTTTGGGCGGCATTTTTATTGATATGCTTTCTCCGAGCACAGGTATCGTGAATCAGATCATTAAGGCGTTTGGGGGAAAAGAAATCTTCTTTCTGGGAGATAACCGATATTTTAAAGGTACTTTGATTGCAACAGATATCTGGAAGAATTTTGGTTATGGAGCCATCGTATATCTGGCAGCGATACTGGGAATTGATTCCAGTCTTTATGAAGCGGCAAAGATTGATGGAGCGAATCGCTGGCAGCAGACCTGGCATGTAACCCTGCCTGGAATGAAGATGATCATTGTACTGATGCTGGTATTAAGTCTTGGAAATGTTTTAAATGCAGGGTTTGACCAGGTATTTAATTTATATAATGTTTCTGTTTATGAATCAGGAGATATTTTGGATACTTTTGTATATCGTCTGGGACTTTTGAATGCCCAGTACGGACCGGCGACGGCTGTGGGACTGTTTAAATCCTTTGTATCCACACTGTTTATTTCCGTCTCCTATTTTCTGGCTTATAAGTTCGGAGATTATCGGATTTTCTAACTGGAGGTGAAAAGATGAAAGTATCGAAGGGACGCATCCTTTTTCAAACCATCAATTATGTAATTATGATATTACTGGCAGTTATCTGTCTGTTTCCTCTTCTGAATGTGCTGGCAATGTCTTTTTCAAGTGCAACAGCTGTTTCGGCCGGAAAAGTATCCATTCTGCCGGTTGATTTTACTGCCAGCGCTTATACATATGTAATGAAGAGAAAAGAATTTTGGGTTTCACTTGTAAAATCCATAGAAAGAGTGTGCATAGGGGTTCCGCTTTCTATGATGATTACCATTCTGACCGCCTATCCCTTATCGAAGGAACCAAGACGGCTTCGCGCCAGAAGCGTTTATGCATGGCTTTTTTTCTTTACGATGCTGGTGTCTGGCGGTTTGATTCCTGGTTATCTTCTGATTCAGAAATTACACCTGATGGATACGATCTGGGCGATGGTTTTGCCGACCACGGTATCTGTGTACAATATCGTGCTGATGCTGAACTTTTTCAGAGGAATACCGGTAGAGCTCGAGGAAGCTGCACTGATGGATGGAGCCGGGCAGTTTCGTACCTGTTTTCAGATTTATGTTCCCTGTGCGCTGCCATCCATCGCAACTCTGACTTTGTTCAGCTTTATTACCCAGTGGAACAGTTATTTTGATGGCCTGATATTTTCTAATTTTCCAGAAAATTATCCGCTGGCTTCTTATCTTTATACGGTAGTAGTCCAGCGTGATATGAGCCTGCTCAGTGTAGAAGAGTATAAGTTGTTGTCTATGGTGGATGACAGAACGATTCGCTGCGCGCAGATCTTTATTTCTATGCTTCCGATCATGCTCATTTATCCTTTTGCACAGAAATATTTTGTCTCAGGAATCACAGTTGGTTCTGTAAAGGGCTGACTTGAAAAAGGAAAATGCCTAAAGTATACTTTTAGAAAAAGGTATCAATAGGAGGAGACTTATGGGGTGGAGGAAAGAGCTGGCAGGGTTATGTACATTTATAATTCTAAGCAATGCCATGGGTAGTTTATCGGTCAGGGCAGATGAAAGTATTTCCGGAAAACTGACTGTGTGGGAACATTCAATCACTTTTGAGATGCCTATGGAGATGCTGGTCAGTGGGTTTGAGGAAAAATATCCTAATGTAGATGTTGAGTGGGAAATCTGGGATATGGAGAATTACTACGATCTGGTTTCTTTAGGAATACAGGCGGGCAGCGGGCCGGATTTGTTTTATACGGATGGGATTGCCAGAACAAAGATGAGAGAGTATGCAGATCAGGGAACAATTCTAAATCTTACAGACCTTGTGGATTTCAGTAATTTTGATGAAGCTGATCTGTGGAGAGAAGAAATAGACGGAAAATGTTACGGGGTACCCTGGCTGACGTTTGACAGCCGTATCGTCTATTATAACGTGGAGATGTTTCAGGAAAATAACTGGAAGATCCCGGAAACTTTTGCAGAATTTGAGGAGCTGCTGGGAAAAATCAAAGACACTGGCATTACGCCGATTTCCTTAACGCCCTATGACAGCTATTCGCTGCTGTTTTTGATGGAACCGATACTCACTGCCTTGCATCCGGAATATGCGGAAAATATAACAGAGGATGATACGGATCTTTTGGCGGAACCGGTAAAAGAAGCGATACAAAAAATGCTTGATTGGGCGGCTGGAGGATATTTTGGAGACTGGACGGAGGTTTTAAATGGCGGAGATCAGGGGCTGAATTTTATGTCTGGCAATGCAGCAATGAATATCTGCGGTTCCTGGGATGCGACGAATATGCAGGCCAATAATCCGGATCTGAAGATAGACGCCTTTATTCTTCCTTCTAATGATGGCAGTAAAGGTCTGATGGGAAGTATTGCCAGCGGTTTTTCTTTAAATGCGGAAACAGAGAATCGGGATGCGGCAATCGCTTTTTTGAACTATTGTGCTTCTCTGGATGGACAGAGCCGATGGATCAGGGCTCATGGCGGTATATCAGCGGATGAGTCGATAGAATCCTCTACAGAAATAACGAAAAAGATACAGGAACAGGCAGAAAACAATTTATTTACAAGCTGGGAAATGGTTATGGCATCACGTTCATCGGAGGCTGTGGATATCTGGGAAAAAGGGTTTGTAGAGCTCTTTCTGGGAAAGATTACGCTGGAAAATCTGTGTGAACAGCTTGCCTCCGTAATAAGGTAAGACAGGTTGTGAGGGTTTGCTATGAAAAAGATCAGTGAAAAATACGGTTTTCGTATGAAAATATTCATTCTGTTTTTACTGCTTGTTATTTTGCCTTATCTTCTTGTGGTTACGACGATCTATCGGATGTTTTTGGATTATACAGGTAAAAACTGGGGAAAAAGCATGGAAGATACCATGATATCCATAGGAAACCAGGTTTCCTCCAGTCTGGATGTCTATGAAAACAGTACCATGAATCTTTATTACAGCGGCTGTGTGGATATGCTGGAAAGCGGGAATGTAGATAAGGAAAAGGTGGAGTCTATTCTGAACGTGTGCTGTTATTCCAATACGGGAGTGAAATCAACCTATCTGGTCTGTGATGGGGCGGTTTATCACAGCGGTTCCCAGTACGGAAATTTTCTGGAAATTGTAAAGCCTTATGAAAAAGAGGTTTACAGCAGCGGCGGAAAATGCCTTTGGTATAATACGACGGAATTATATGGGAAAGCGGATTCCAGAAACTATATTCTGGCCAGGGCTTTAAATGGAAAAAAGAAGGAAAACCTGGGAATATTATATTACATTGTCAGTGAAAAGCTCATTACAAATGCTTTTTCGAGGCTTCAGGTGGATGACTGCATGAAATATATGGTGGATGCAGAAAATAATATTTTATATTCTTCCGTGAGTACAGACAAAAGCAGCCCTTTTATCTGGGAAGAAGCGGAACTGGAAAAAGAGAGCGGCTATGTGATCTTAAAGAATAAGAAGCGTCAGGAGGTTCTGGCTTATAATACCATGCCGGACGTGGGCTGGACTTTTTTGAGTTATATTTCTCTGGATAATCTGATGAAGACTTTGTTTCCGATAGAAAAACTGGTCATTATAGTATCCGTCACCTATGGTTTATTTCTGGCGCTTGTCTTTTATCTGTTCCAGAAGAACTTTCTGAAGCCAATCAGTGATTTGAAATATGCGATGAATCAGTTCGCGGATGGAAATATGAATGTCCGGATGGAAGAGATTAAAAGCGGTGAGCTGAAGAATCTTTCTGAACATTTTAACAGTATGACAGATAAGATCAATATACTGATTAAGCACAATCAGGAAGTCATTAACGAGAAAAATAATTTTAAGATGCAGATTCTGATGGCAAAGCTTCATCCTCATTTCATTTTTAATGCGCTGAACACAATTAAATGGATGTCTGTTATTAACCATCAGGAAAATATTCAGAAGTTGACAGAGGCCTTGATTTATATTCTTATGAATAATGCAGGCGATAAAAAAGAGGATTATAGCCTGAAAGATGAAGAGGAGCTGATTAAGCAATACGCGGTGATACAAAAAGCACGATTTATGAATTTTGAAATCGAATGGGATCTGGCAGAGGAGACTCTGGACTGCAGGATTTTTCAGTTTCTTCTGCAGCCGGTAGTCGAAAATGCGATTGTGCATGGTTTCCAGCGAGGAATGACCAGAGGCGGAAAGGTGAAGATAAGCAGCAGGATACGCAATGGAATGCTGGAGATCGCGATTACCGATAATGGCTGTGGTTTTGATGTAGCGCAATGGGAAAATTCCAATGAGCGGCAGAAAAATCATACAAACATCGGACTTCGATATATAAAGCAGATCATCAAGCTAGAATATGGTGCGGAGTATGATATGGAGATACAAAGTCAGCCGGGAGTGGGAACGTCTGTTTATTATCAGATTCCTGTCCGAAAACAGGAGGGATGAAATGATTCGTGTGTTGATTGTAGATGATGAGATTCTTGCCCGTGTAGGGATTCAGTCTTTGCTGGAAAACAGTCAGGAGATTCAGGTAGTGGGTTCTTTTAATCTGGCAAGTGAAGCGCTGGAGTTTTTAAAGACGACGATTGTAGATATCATAATCACAGATATTGAAATGCCCTATATGGACGGACTAGAGTTTATCCGGCGGATCAGGGAACAGAATCTTGTACAGGGCGTGATTATCTTAAGCTGTTATGACAAATTTGAATATGCAAAGCAGGCGATCTCTCTGGGGACAGATGGATATATCCTGAAAAACAGTATTACACGGGAAGCACTGGAGAAAGAAATCTGCAGTGTATACAAAAAAATATCCACCAGGATAGGAGAAAAAAGAGAAATAAGCTCTGAAAAAGAGACTGCTGTCCATGGCGGAAAAATGGCGGTGGCAATTATCAAAACACAGCCAAAGGAATCAGACAATAAGATCATCACGAAACTTCTGGGTGACATCGTAACCCATTATCATATGGGCCATCTGATTGAAGCATACCATGAAAAAAATTCTTTTGTAGTGATTGAGTTTCCGGAAAATACAGAAGAAGATGGAAGAAAAGAACTATTAGAGGGTTACATAGAAGCCATACGGACGAATCTTTTGCAGTATACAAATGCGATGCCTTATATAGGGGTGAGCGGGGAATTTGATAAACTGCAAGAGATTCCCGAAGCGTACAGGCAGGCGGAGCTTGCGATGGAACTGCGGTTTTATCGCGAGAAGAAGACCGTTTTTCATGCGCCGGAAATCTGCTGGAAGGAGGATGATGTCGGCCTTATGTTTTCCAGAAAAGGGTTTCTGGAAGAAAAGGGCATGACGGTATTTGAAGAAGAGTTAAGAAATTATCTGGAACAGTGCAAAAAAGAAACAGTTCTGGTGAAAACAGTAAAAGAAACTCTGGTGCAGGCAATCAGCATTTTTGTGTACAGTATTGAACGGGATTACTTTGACGATCAGGATATTGCCAGGTGGAACAGCCGGTATTCTTTTATGGAAACAGTCATGGAAGCAGAATTTATGGGAGAACTGATCTTAAAACTGACTGCAATGATGGCAAATTTCAAGACAGATTTCTTAAAGGAACTGAATGAGGATGGTTTTGGAGATGTGCTGGAATACATTGAAAAAAACTGTGCTTCCAAAATTACGATAAAAGAGCTGGCAGATTTGAAAAACATGAGTCTTTCTCTGTTTACGAAGAAGTTTAAAAATAAAACAGAAAATGCGCCGGTGCAGTATATCAATAAAAGAAAAGTTGAGCTGGTAAAAGAGTATCTGAAAAAGCGGGAATATACCCTGGGCGAAATTGCAGAACTCACAGGCTTTTCAAATGAAAACTATATGGTTCGGGTTTTCAGGAAAGTGACTGGGAAGACCATTACCGACTACAGGAAAGAACTTATGATGCATGAAAAATAAAAAAGGGGGATGGATATGCTATATAAGCGGCAGGAGTTTACAAAAGAGTTGTTTCAGAATCCTGCAAACGAATACAGAGGGGCGCCTTTCTGGTCATGGAACTGTAAGCTGACAAAAGAAGAGGCGGATGCGATCTTGGCTGATCTGAAAATGATGGGAATGGGAGGGAGTCATCTGCACTGTCGGACGGGTATGGATATTCCTTATCTTTCAGAGGAATTTATGGAACTGGTCCGGTACGCGCATGAAAAGGCAAATCAGCTGGGGATGCTCACCTGGCTTTATGACGAAGATCGCTTTCCTTCCGGAGCAGCAGGCGGAAAGGTTACGAAAAACTGGGATTACCGTCAGAGATATCTGCTTTTTTCACCGGAAGCTCTGGAGGAAAATACACAGGTTAAATTTCTGGCCAGATATGCGGTTCTTTTGGAAAAAGGCTTTCTGAAAGAACATCGTCGCCTGGCAAAGGAGGAAGCTGTACCGGAGGGTTTCAGAGAATGGTATTTATACAGAGAGATAGCAGGGGATAATCCCTGGTTTAATAATCAGGCATATGTGGATACCCTAAATCCAAAAGCAATCGCCTGTTTTATCAAAGAAACGCATGAAAAATACTTTGAAGAATTGGGAGAGGCTTTTGGAGACACGGTTCCGGCGATATTTACGGACGAACCACAGTTTGCTCAGAAATCAGTGCTGGGGTTTGCAGAGGAGAGAAAAAAGGTTGTTCTGCCTTATACGGAGGATTTTCCGGAAAGTTATGAAAATGCTTACCATAGTGATTTCTTTTCAACTTTTCCGGAATGTATCTGGGAATTGCCGGATGGTCAGGTATCTGTAGCCCGGTATCGTTTTCATGATCATATCTGCGAACGGTTTACGGAGGCTTTTGCAAAGCAGATCGGAGATTGGTGTCAAAAACATAAAATTGCACTGACGGGTCATATGATGCAGGAACCGACGCTGGAATCTCAGACAGGTTCTCTGGGGGAAGCTATGCGTGCTTATCAGGCTTTTGATATTCCTGGAATCGATATGCTCTATGATTCCAGAGAACTGAATACGGCAAAACAGGCCCAGAGTGCGGTTCATCAGTACGGCCGGGAAGGAATGCTCAGCGAATTATATGGAGTAACTGGCTGGGAATTTGATTTCCGGGGCCACAAATTAGCGGGAGACTGGCAGGCAGCTTTAGGCGTGACTGTTCGTGTGCATCATCTTACCTGGACTTCCATGGCAGGAGAAGCCAAAAGAGATTACCCCGCATCCATCGGTTATCAGTCGCCCTGGTATAAAGAGTATCCGTTGATTGAAAATTACTTTTCCAGGCTGAATACGGTTTTAAGCCGCGGAAAAGCAGTTGTAAAAGTTGGCGTAATTCATCCTATAGAATCTTACTGGCTTTACTGGGGAAACAAGGAACAGACCCAGGGGCTGAGGGATGAAATGGATGAGAGATTTAAAAAGCTGACGGAGTGGCTGCTGTTTGGCCTGATTGATTTTGACTTTATTTCCGAATCGCTTTGGAAAAGCCAGACTCCGGATGACGCTTTGCTTTCGGATGAAGCGTTTTCTGTGGGGAAAATGAAATATGAAACAATCCTTGTACCTAACTGTCTTACCTTGAGAAGCAGTACGCTGGAAAGATTGAAAGTATTTCAGAAAAAGGGGGGAAGAGTTGTCTTTCTGGGAGAACTTCCCCGGTTTATTGATGCGATTCCCAGTGATGAGGCAGAAGTTTTCAGCGAGAGCTGTGAAAAAATACATTTTGCCAAGGAGAACGTTTTAAATGTTCTTCAAAAAGAAAGACTTCTTGATGTACATGATCAGTCTGGCATGAGAACGGCCAATCTGATTTATCAGCTGCGGGAAGAAAAAGACAGAGAATGGCTGTTTTTTGCACACTGTAACGCGATGCCAAATCCGGATCTTCCCAAAAAAGAAGACCTGGTTATTGAAATAAACGGAATTTATGAACCGGTCAGATATGATGCGATGACAGGAGAATGCTGCGAATCTGTCTATTTTCACAAAGAAGGAAAGACGGTGATACGACAGACTGTTTATGACCATGATTCTCTGTTGTATTCTTTGAAACCTGCGGCAGAAGAAAAAGAAGATGAGAAAACCGAAGCGGCAGAAAAGGAATATGAAGAACTGGAACTGGAAAGTTACCTGGATGCAGAGCTGGCAGAGCCGAATGTTTTGGTACTGGATTTGGCTGAAGTAAAAGTAGAAGAAGAGCCATGGCAGAAAGAGGAAGAGATCCTGCGCCTGGATAACAAATTGAGAGAACGTTTTGGCTATCCGAAACGGGAAGAAGCCTTTCCGCAGCCCTGGGTAATGGCTGAAAAAGACAAGGAAAGTCATCTTATCCAATTGCGTTTTAAGATTTTTTCCGATATAGAAGCGGAAAAAACAGCTCTTGCACTGGAAGAAGTGAAAAATACCAGGCTGTTCCTGAATGGAGAAGAAATTTCTACGAAAGCAGAAGGGTATTATGTAGATCGTTCAATTGCCAAAGTTCCGCTGCCCAGGCTGCACAGGGGTGAAAATATCCTGATCGCACAGGTGAAATATAGCAGCAGAGTTAATCTGGAAACTATGTATCTTTTGGGTGATTTTGGCGTTAAACTCGCCGGGAGGAATACAAGGCTTATAAAGGCAGAAGAAAAAATGGCTTTCGGTGATGTCCGCAGTCAGGGACTTCCTTTTTATGGCGGAAATCTGACTTATAAAACATCCATTGATATTCGCGAAAAATGTGATCTTAAGATAGAAATTACACGTTTTAAAAGTCCGCTGCTTAAAGTTTTCCTGGATGGAAAGGATTGCGGAGCAATCGCGTTTTCTCCCTATGCTCTTGAAATCAGGGACATAACACCCGGGAAACACCGCTTGGAAATTGAGTTTTTTGGAAATCGCTACAATACTTTTGGCGCTCTGCATAACTGCAATGAGACGCTTTCATGGAAAGGTCATCCAAATTCCTATCGCACAGTTGGAGAAGCCTGGTCGTATGAATATCAGATTCATCCGCAGGGGATTTTAAAAGCACCTGTTATAAAGATCATAAAAGGATGATGTGAATGAAAAGAGACCCTTGCCGCAAAGCAAAGGTCCCTGATTTTCTTTTGTAATGCTATCTTTTGTATGGTCAAAATTCTTTTGTATTTTCTTGTCATTTTTCTTAAGTGAATGTCGTCGTTTCCTGACGACAAATGTATTATAGCAGAAAATTTTGAAAAAGAAAAGCAAAAGATTTCGACAAAAAACGACCTTCCCGTGAAAAAGAAAAATTGGGCTTGTCATGGCCAGATGAATCTCTTATAATGATGAGAGACAAGAGATAACGTTTCTCATAAGAAAAATGGAGGAATACCAGTGGAAAAGGAAATGATCATCGTACTGGACTTTGGTGGCCAGTACAATCAGTTGATTGCAAGAAGAGTCAGAGAATGCAACGTGTATGCGGAGGTGCATCCCTACACACTCAGTCTGGAAAAGATTAAAGAGATGAATCCCAAGGGAATCATTTTTACAGGCGGACCCAACAGTGTATACGGAGAGGATTCACCGCGTTGCCCGAAAGAGATTTTTGAAATGGGTATTCCCATCTTGGGTATCTGCTATGGTTCTCAGCTGATGGCTTACATGCTTGGCGGAAAAGTGGAAACTGCACCGGTCAGCGAATACGGCCACACAGATGTAACGGTAGATACAGAGGATATCCTGTTTGAGGGCGTTTCCAAAGAGACCGTAGCCTGGATGAGCCATACGGATTATATCGCACAGGCTCCCGAAGGCTTTAAGATCACGGCTCATACCAGTGTGTGTCCGGTAGCAGCTATGTCCTGTCCGGAGAAAAAGTTTTACGCTACACAGTTCCATCCGGAAGTTATGCATACCGCAGAAGGAAAAACGATGCTGAGTAACTTTGTATACAAAGTCTGCGGATGCAGCGGAAGCTGGCAGATGGCTTCTTTCGTAGAGACCACGATCCAGCAGCTCCGTGAGAAAATCGGTACCGGTAAAGTGCTCTGCGCTCTGTCCGGCGGCGTGGATTCCTCTGTTGCAGCCGTTCTGCTTTCCAAAGCGATCGGCAAACAGCTGACCTGCGTTTTCGTTGACCATGGTCTTCTTCGTAAAAATGAAGGAGATGAAGTGGAAGCTGTTTTTGGCCCCAACGGCCCTTACGAGCTGAATTTCATCCGTGTCAATGCCCAGCAGCGTTATTATGATAAGCTGAAAGGTGTTACCGAGCCGGAGCAGAAGAGAAAGATCATTGGCGAAGAGTTTATCCGCGTATTTGAAGAAGAGGCAAAAAAGATTGGCGCCGTGGATTATCTCGTTCAGGGAACCATTTATCCGGATGTGATCGAGTCCGGCCTTGGAAAATCCGCAGTCATCAAATCTCATCATAATGTAGGAGGACTTCCGTCCGTAGTTGATTTCAAAGAAATCATCGAGCCCTTACGTCTTCTTTTTAAAGATGAGGTTCGGCGCGCCGGTCTGGAGCTTGGTATCCCCGAGTATCTGGTGTACCGTCAGCCCTTCCCGGGTCCCGGCCTTGGAATCCGTATCATCGGAGAAGTAACCGAGGAAAAAGTAAAAATCGTTCAGGAAGCCGACGCCATCTACCGCGAAGAGATCGCAAAAGCAGGAATCGACAAAGGTCTTGGTCAGTATTTCGCAGCCCTGACCAACATGCGTTCCGTAGGTGTTATGGGTGATTTCCGTACCTACGATTACGCCATCGCCCTCCGTGCCGTAAACACCTCCGACTTCATGACCGCCGATGCCGCCCAGATCCCCTGGGAAGTCCTCGCCAAAGTCACCAACCGTATCGTCAATGAAGTCAAAGGCGTAAACCGCGTCATGTACGATTGTACGGGGAAACCTCCTGCAACGATTGAGTTTGAATAATCCAAACAATTTGACAAAGCCAGTATTTATGCGGGTTTCAAACAAATTTGCTTAGTATCTGGCAACAAAATGGCAACATTTTGTGGTTATTCAGCGAATAAAAATTTTATTTCATAACGTATATAAAGAAACCTTACTGATTTTCAGAAGTAGAAAACTGAATATCGGTAAGGTTTTCTTTTTTCTTATTTTTCTTTTTTAGTCAATTCTTTTACGAGGTAATCACTCAGTTCCTGAGATGGTACCTTGGCACGTTTCTGGTAAGTATCCAGTTCCGGGTACTTATATCTCCATTCATCATATTCTTCCTTGCTGATTTCACCGTTTTCCAATTTGTCAGCCTGTTTCATCCATGCACGAAGCATTTCATCGACAGATGAGCCGGGAGCAGATATGGAAGAGTCAAGGCAGAGATGAGGTTGTCCATCTACATTTTTTACCTTCAGACCATACATATCTTCCAGTGCAAATAGTGTATGCATCAGACCTATGTGAGTATCAATATCTGGAACTGTTAAAGCATGAGTATTGACATCAAAAATCTGAGACATTTGTTTTACAAGATCAATCTTAGGAACTCTGGCTTCAGATTCATACTGAGCCATGCGGACATCTGAGGTTTTTCCCTTAAAACCCAGTTTTTCTCCCAGTTGCTTTTGTGTCATGCCGATACGGTTACGAAAATATTTGATACGTTGTCCGATTGCCATAGTTGTTTGCCTCCTTCATGATATGACGTTCGTGTATTGCATGTTTTGTTGTGATATAGAACAAAACAATTCTGTTTAGGTTCAGTATAACATGAGTAATTTTGGATAGCAAGAATAACTTAAACAAAAAAATTTAATATTCTCGTCAAAACACTTGACTTAAATTAAAATGTTTAGTATCATGCAAATGTAGTGACTTAAACAAATTACGTTAAGATAGAAAGGGGAGATGCGATGTGACGAACAGAACTTTTATGACAGTAGAAGAAGTTGCAGCGGAACTGGGAGTTTCTAAGTCTTATGCTTATAAGATTGTCAAACAGCTAAATGAAGAATTACAGAAGCTGGGTTATCTTACGGTAGCAGGCAGGATAAACACCAATTATTTCCGCAAAAAAGTATGTTACAGCGAAATGTAAGAGAAAGAGAGGAGAATTTGTATGAGTATTTACAAAGATAATGTCACTGGGAAGTGGCGAGTGGTATACCGCTACACCGACTGGACAGGGGAAACACACCAGTCGTCGAAAAGAGGATTTCCTACAAAACGAGAAGCGTTGATGTGGGAACGGGAGTTGTTACTGAAGAAAGAAGCAAAACTGGATATGACCTTCGAAAGCTTCTATGAGATTTATGTGGAGGATATGCAAAACCGAATCCGTGATAATACCTGGGGAACAAAAACAAATATCGCCAGAACCAAAATTCTTCCCTATTTCGGAAAGCGAAAGATAGGAGAAATTGAGCCAAGGGACATTATTGCATGGCAGAATGAACTGCTTGCGATCCGGCAGCCAAACGGAAAGCCGTATTCATCCTCTTATCTGCAGAAAATTCACAGTCAGTTAAGTGCTATTTTCAATCATGCAGTCAATTTTTACCATCTTCCATCCAATCCGGCACAGAAAGCTGGAAATATGGGAAAAGAGGAACACCGGGAAATGCTGTTCTGGACAAAAGAAGAATATCTGAAATTTGCAGATGTCATGATGGACAAGCCTGTTTCCTATTATGCGTTTGAAATACTTTATTGGTGTGGGCTTCGCATGGGCGAGTTATTAGCACTTACACCGGCAGATTTCAATTTTGAAACGCATACACTACGGATTAACAAGTCCTATCAGAGACTGCACCGGGAAGATGTGATTACACCGCCAAAGACATTAAAAAGTAATCGAACCATTAAGATGCCACAGTTTTTGTGTGATGAGATGCAGGATTATCTGAAAATGCTGTATGAGCCGAAAGAGGACGAACGGATTTTCATGATTTCCAAATCGTATCTCCATCATGAGATGGACAGAGGAGCGAAAGCTTCTGGGGTAAAGAGAATCCGAGTGCATGACTTGAGACACTCCCATGTATCGTTGCTGATCAATATGGGATTTACAGTACTGGCAATTGCAGATCGAATGGGGCATGAAAGTATTGATATTACTTACCGATATGCACATCTGTTCCCAAGTGAGCAGATACAAATGGCAGAACAACTGGATATTGAAAGGATGGAAAAATCAAATGGAGAAGAATCTAGACAGTAAAGGAAGATGGAGAAACAAGACAGTAGCTTTCCGGGTATCACCGGAAGAAGCAAAACAGATTGATGCATGTGTACGATTGTCAGGACTCAGCAAACAGGACTATATCACAAAACGGCTGACTTGCCGGGAAGTTGTGGTACAGGGAAATCCAAAGGTTTATAAAGCATTACGAAACCAGATGACAGAGATTTATGGCGAGTTGAAACGTCTGGAAAAGTGCAGTGATGAGAATGAGGAATTGCTGAGTACCCTGCGATTAGTCGCAGAAATCTTAAATGGACTGAAAGGGGAAAAGGAATGACAGCAAAAGAAAAAATGACTGCTCCGGTAACATCTGTTGGCGCAGATGTGGAACAGCCATTAAGTAATAAATTAAACAACCAAAGTATAGCAGATTTGCCCGGTAAGGGCAATCTGCAAGCCACAAATAATGCGGAAAATATAGCAAAATCAGCAAATAAAAGGAATTCGGATGAACTGGAAACCGTTTCTATGATGGAATTGTATGATACGGCATATCCGCCAAAGCTGCCAATCGTAGATGGACTTTTGTATAACGGAACCTATCTGTTTGTAGGTTCACCGAAAATCGGAAAATCTTTCTTCATGGCACAGACCGGATATCACATCAGTAAAGGCCTTCCGTTGTGGGGATTTTCAGTGAGACAGGGAACGGTTCTGTATCTGGCACTGGAAGACGATTATGCAAGGTTACAGAAACGGTTATCACAGATGTTCGGAATGGAAGGCAGTGAGAACTTTTATTTTGCTACAAAGTCCAAATCATTAAATGCCGGATTGGAACAACAGCTTGTGCAGTTTGTAACAGATCATAAGGACGCAAGGCTCATTATTATTGATACGCTTCAGAAAGTCAGGGAAGTCGGTGGAGATAAATTCAGCTACGCCAGCGATTATGAGATTGTGACGAAGCTGAAAGCATTCAGCGACCATTATGGAATCTGCTTTCTGGTGGTGCATCACACAAGAAAAATGGAATCCTCAGACAGGTTTGATATGATTTCCGGTACGAACGGACTGCTGGGAGCTGCGGATGGGGCATTCGTCATGCAGAAAGAAAAACGGACAGATAACAAGGCTGTGCTGGAGGTGGCAGGAAGAGACCAACAGGATCAGAAGCTGTACTTGAATTTTAATCGGGAAAGATGCGTCTGGGAGTTAACCAAAACAGAAACAGAACTTTGGAAAGAACCAGAAGATCCTTTGCTTGAAAAAATCAAAGAACTGGTAACGGATGAACAGCCGGAATGGTCGGGAACAGCAACGGAACTGGTAGAGATTCTGCAGGTAGAGATGCAGCCTAACGCTTTATCAAGGAAATTGAATGTCAGCCTAGAACGACTGCTTTTGGAATATGGGATCCAGTATAAAACAGAGCGAGGACATGATGGAAGAAAAATCAGGCTGACCTTTGTAGGAACAACAGCGTGACGATATGTGACGGTTGTGACGGTATTTTAGATAGCGTGTCGGTAGTGAAAATATCGTCACTATCGTCACGACCGTCACGGAAAGGAAAAATATGGAGAGAAAAATGCAGGTACAGATACCAAAAGATTTGCTGTTGGCACTGTTTCAATACCATCTTGCCGGAAATGAAGATTATTTACCGGAAATTGAAAAAGCATTGATGGAAAAGCTGGACAGCATGGTAAAACGAGAACTTTATACAACTTTTAAAACAGCACCAACAGAGGAAGAACGGGAAAAGGCAAGGCAGGAATATTTGGATAAATGCGGAGTACCGGAGAGCTTTCGCTGGTAACAATTCTGCTTGATTACTTTATAACAGGAGCGTGACACGCACCTGTAGATAGCAGACAAGGAGAAGTCCGGAGTGCGAAGCCGAAAGTGTGTTGGAAACTCGGAAAATGACGGATGCTTTGCAGGTGGCAAAGGGGGCCCTGAAACGGGGCTCCCTTAGAGAAAAACTATAAACAAAGGAGAACGATACAATGAGAGAAGGAAGATTAGGATATAACTATGAAAATGGCAGATACGGGTTATTGTCGATGGACTTATGGATTGATACAGGATTTCACTGCGGGGAATGCCTGGAAGTACTGGTGGACGACCAGTGGGTACAGACAAGAATGGAAATGAATCTGGCGAGAGAATGGTATCTGGTAGGAACACCATACTGCGGAGATCTGGAATATATCCGGGCGAGAATACCAGATTAAATCTGACGAAAAACAGAAGAAAGCGAAACAGACAATCTGCGGTCAGAAAGAAAAAATAGCCCGGATACGGGCATAGAAACTGGGCGGATACGCCCAAGATGAAAAGCATAAGCCGGACAGCAGCTATTACAGGCAACATTTATCAAAGCCCTCGGCGTTTGAGAGCGAAATACACCCATCGCACAAAACTGCGTTTTATGCTCAAGGGTATTTCGCTCTGCGAGGCTAAAATGCCGGATACGGCAATAAGTTCGTAAACGGATGCCTGAGCATCCACTCACAAAAAATATGGCAGAATTTACTTTGCTGAAAAAAAGGAGGGAGTGCCTATTGCAAGAAATTCATTTATCCAATTGACGAAACTAAGTAACGTAAAAGGTCGGATCACTTATGTATCCAGCCATGCAAAACAGGAAAATCTTTATGCAGTCTATGAGACTACGGAGCGAAAATTCTGGCGGGAACTTGCAAAATGTAATCAGGAAGAGTTTGCAAAAAGCGGAACAGAAGGAAAATGTATTGAGGCAAGAGAACTGATCATTGCTTTGCCAGAGAGTTTTACAGAATATCAGCCGGATAGATTGCTACAGCTTTTTACAAATCATTTTAAACAGAATTATGGAACAGAGTGTATTGCTGCTTTGCACCACAATAAAAGAAAGACCAATTATCACATTCATTTGATATTTGCAGAACGGAAACTACTGGATGAAGCAATCATTAAGATTGCCAGCAGAAATATGTTTTATGATGAAAATGGAAAACATGTCCGAACCAAGAAAGAGATATTAGGAGAAGATGGCGAGATCCGAGAAGGCTGCAGTATTGTGAAGAAAGGAGAAGTCTATGAGAAGAAGTTGTTTACCGTTAAAGATGAACGGTTTAAAAGCAATTCCTTCCTGGATGAAGTGAAGCGTTCTTATACTGACCTGATTAATCTTTATGTGAAAGATGAAAATCAGAAGCTACAAGTATTTCAACGTGGTAGCGTTTATCTTGCAACAAAGAAAATCGGGAAACGTAATCCCAAGGCAGTGGAAATCGAAGCGGATAATCGGAAACGCCAGGAATGGAATCGGGCAGTTGATATGGCACTGATCAGCGGCATCCCGGAACCGCAGATCATGGAAGTGAAACAAAAAAGAATTTCAGAACCAATCAAGAGTGCAATTTCCCGGAAAGGAAGAAAACCAAACTTATTTGCAAAAATTGTTACGATGGCGATTGAGACTCTGGAATTGATGATAGAAACGGTACTCGTGAAAAAGTATAAGGAATCTTTGGGACAGAAAGAACAATTACAGAAAACAGATGCTTCTGATATGGAGCCTGTAATGTCAGAAATAGAACGAACGGAAGTAAAAAATAAAGAGCAAGAGGAAAGTCAGCCAGAACCGAAACAGCCGGAAATGACAAGAATGGCATCAAAATATCCGAGATTCTATAAGATTTACAATGAACTGGAACAGCAGAACAATGCAATTTATAAGAAAGAGAAACAACGTTCTGCTAAGAAAAAAGAACTGTCTGAGATCAAAGGCTGGTTTAAAGGAAGAAAGAAAAAAGAATTACAGGAAGAAATCGACGATCTGACAAGCCAAATCAGGAACATGAAAGATTATCTTCCGAAGATTGTACAGAAAGTCGGCTATAGAAGTGTACAGGAATTTCTGAAAGACTTCCAGACAGCAAAATCTGAATACAGACAGTATCAGACAGCAATCGCACAATGGAAACATGAAACCGGAAAAGAGCCAGAGCCGCAGCCACATGGTGTCAGGGCAAAGCTGGCAGCAAACAGAAAGAAAATAGAACAGGAGCAGAAAAATACACAACGTACCCGAAATCAGAGCAAGGATCGAGGGGCAAGATAGGAGGAAAAATCATGGAGAAACACATTATGGGAGAAAATGGAATCGGCTATACTTTAGGAGAGGACGGTCTGTATTATCCAGACTTGTACCTCCCAGAGGAGACGGAATATCCGATTGGGAAGTATGGAATGTTACGAAAGATGTATTTAAAGGAGCATCGGAAAGGATTGTATTTGGAACTGGTACTTGCCGGGAAATTGAATGAGCATCTGCATCAGATTGACGAGGAGTGTCACCAGATGATGGACAGGTTGGTGGAGCAGATGAAAGAAGAGCAGGGAGTAACAGAAGAATTGAAGATGCAGGATCAGATGGCATGGGTTGGGAGAATGAATAATATACGGGCTTGTGCGGAGGAGATTGTATTAAAAGAAATTATTTATAGATGGTAGGATTGAGGGCAGTTTTCGGGCTGCCCTTTTAAAAAATATGCGGAATAGAAAAGAACATACGTTTGCAAAAGAACATTGAAAACAGGGCTGAGTTATAGTATAATAGCAAGAAATAAAAGGCTTGTAGGTAGGTGGAATATGTTAGGGAAAATTATAGAGCTTACAAACGAATATATAGAAAGCATGCCGAAAAAGGAACGTAAAAAATATGGGCAGTTTTTTACCAGTATGGAGACTGCTCGTTTTATGGCAGGATTATATAATATTGATGAAAAACAGAATAAGATAAGTGTGCTTGATGCAGGAGCAGGTTCTGGCATATTATCATGTGCCTTTATTGAAAGATTAGAAACGATAGATTCCATTCGGGAAATTGAGCTTACCTGTTATGAGAATGATAATAACGTATTACCATTGTTAAAGCGAAATTTGGAGTATTGCAAGGAAAAATCTCGAAAAAAAATTAACGCTCATATAATCGAAGACAATTACATTCTCAGTCAGTATCTCGATTTTAATCATATGATAGGTGGAAATAATGATCCTAAGAAATATGATTTTGTAATTGGAAATCCTCCATATATGAAAATCCCTAAAGATGCTCCGGAAGCAACAGCGATGCCGGAGGTATGCTACGGGGCACCGAATTTGTATTTTATTTTTGCTTCTATGGGACTGTTTAATTTATGTGAGGATGGGGAAATGGTATATATTATTCCTCGATCATGGACATCCGGAGCATATTTTAAACGCTTCAGAGAGTATTTCCTGACAGTAGGTAAACTGGAACATATTCATCTTTTTATCAGCCGTAGTAAGGTATTTGACAAAGAGAGTGTATTGCAGGAAACGATTATTATTAAGGTGAGAAAAACGGTTAAAACGCCAGAAACCGTTACCATTACATCTTCGCAATCAAATAGTGACTTTGGCGAAATTACTTCATTGACAGTCCCGTATGATTTGGTTGTAGCTGGTGAGGATTATTATGTTTATCTTGTGACAGATGAAAACGAAGTAGAGGTTTTGAGAAAACTTCATAAATTTGATAAAACGCTGCCTGCAATTGGAGTAAAAATGAAAACAGGGTTAACGGTGGATTTTCGTAATCGTGAAATTCTGCGGGACGAGGAAGAAGAAGGAGCGATTCCTTTATTTTATTCGCAGCATATAAAACAGGGAAAGGTAGAGTTTCCAATACAGAAAGAACATGAATATGTGGTGACAGAACAAAAGGGATTGATGCAGGATAACAAGAATTATCTGTTTGTGAAACGATTTACAGCAAAGGAAGAACCTCGAAGATTACAGTGTGGAGTATATCTGGCAAAAAGATTTCCGCAATACAAAAAGATAAGTACGCAGAACAAAATTAACTTTGTGGATGGTGTATTAACGGAAATGTCGGAATGTCTGGTGTATGGGTTGTATGTATTGTTTAATTCAACACTTTATGACGAATATTATCGCATTTTGAATGGATCTACGCAGGTTAACTCAACAGAGATCAATGCAATGCCTGTGCCGGATTTAGAGGATATTCAGGAAATGGGAAGAAAAGTGCTTAAAAGTAGAGACTATTCAGAGGCAAATTGCAATTTAATATTGGAGGGGTACTGTGGATAAGAAGATAGAAGAAACAAGGGAATTTCTGCAAACAATAGGTATGCCTAAGGCACAGCAAGCGGATATATGTTGTTACGTGATACTGGCAATGGCGGGAGTAAAACCAGATATGTCATGGAGTGAAGCAACAAATGAATGGATTCGTATTCATGATATTATTCAGTTTGTTAATGCATTTTATGGTATGAGTTATGCGGAAAACAGTAGAGAAACGTTTAGGAAGCAGGCTCTGCACAGATTCCGGACGGCAGCCTTAATAGAGGATAATGGAAAGGCAACTAACAGTCCGAATTATAGGTATAGACTGACGGAAGAAACAGTACAAATACTAAGAACTATGGGAACTCCAAAGTGGAAGGAATCTATAAAGCGATTTCTTTGCTATCATGAGAAGTTAATTGATCTGTATGCTTCTAAAAAGAAGATGACAATGATGCCGGTAAATATAAATGGTGAAAGTTTTAAATTCTCTACAGGTAAGCATAATGAAATGCAAAAAGCCATTATTGAGGAATTTGCACCGAGATTCGCTCCCAATTCTGAATGCCTATATGTTGGAGATACAATAGAAAAAGATCTGGTAAAGAATGTAGAAAAACTGAAAGAGTTAGGCTTTGAAATTACACTACATGATAAGATGCCGGACGTTGTGCTGTATCGAGAAGATAAGGACTGGATTTATTTTGTAGAATCGGTAACATCGGTCGGTCCGATGGATCCGAAGCGCATATTGGAAATTGAAGAAATGACAAAAGATGTTTCGGCGGGAAAGATATTTGTAACAGCATTTCTGGATTTTAAGACATATAAAAAGTTTGCAGAGGAACTTGCATGGGAAACAGAAGTTTGGATCGCTGAAATGCCGGAGCATATGATACATTTGAATGGAGATAGGTTTATGGGCCCGAGATGATGAAAAAATACAGGTGCAAAAACAACATGAAAACAACAAATAAACATCATGAATATGTTGCTAGAATCTGAAACATATGAATTAGAAGCGAATTGTGAGTTGGATAATTAGCTGGTTCGAATGTTGTAGAACCAAAAAAGATTTGAAGTATTGCGTTTAGTTTTAGCAACAATGTAAAACATAAAGGATAATTAGAGCCAAGAGTTAAATGTAAAAGGTGTAGCTTATATATGATTTTAAGAAGGAGAAGAAATTTCTAAAAAGAATGGAATTTCTTCTCCTTCTTATCAAAATAAAAGAATTAATCATGTGACAAAAATGTTTTTCTGATGTGCTCAAATTTTAATCTTTAAAATTTTGCTCTTGACATTTCTTTGAGGCGAGCATATAATCTTAAATGTGGAAGATTATCAGGCGGAGGTGACAAGATGAAGTTTAATTTCGATTGGAATTATGTGGCGGCAGGTGCACCGTATATTACTATAAGCGAGTTGGCACTTGGATTTAATGCCCCATCTATCTCATTGCTTGGAAATCCAGAAGAGGTTATCATAGGATTTGATGATCAGACGATGACTATTGGAGTTAAGAAGTATGATGGCAATGAAAATGTAAAATCATATAAATTTTACAGTAGAATGAAAAATGGATGGGTAAGGATTGGTTGTAAAGAATTTATAAAATATCTTTCCTCATTGACAGGATTGAAATTTAGTCCAGCAATTCGGTATATTGCCAAATATGATGAGGAAGAAGAAATTTTATATATTTCTGTGATGGATATACTCCAAAGTCAAAAAGATGAGGAGGTGGCTGAAGATAATTGAAAATGGTTTATGGATTCATAAACAAAAAGCACATTAATAGCTACGGCAATAGCTAAAATGCGCTTCTGTTAATGTGCTATACACACCTAATACAAAAAAAGTATAGCACATTTATGGCAAATTTCAAGTGAAAATTTTTTGAAAGGAAATTTGTATGCAAAAGAAATTAAATAAAAAGTTCCCGGAAAATAAGGGAGAGAGGATGTGCTATATGACAAAATATGTATCAGACTATTTAAATAAAGGTGTAAAAGGACATTTTAATTATGACTTTGTAGATGTAATCGTAAACGATGACAACTTATTATTTATTGATCCGATGTTAATTGAAATATCAGAAGACCAATGGAGTAAGGAGGCAAAGTTAACAATTCAGTCGTTCTTTGATTCTTTTTTTGAAGCATATAGTGAAAAAAATGATTTGAGAAAATCTGATTTACTATCTCATGCTGGAGAGCAAAATGGAACACGACTGGGTTATGGTAGAGGAGATAATGGAAAAGGCAATACGGTCATGGGTTTGCTTGATATTTTTAAACCTTTAGAAAATCTTATACAGGAAATATCCACTATGAGAAAGGCAGAAGATTTACCTCTTTTGATTCCAGATTTTGCAGAAGATGGAATGTCGGATTTACTAACTAATATTTTACATGATTTATTAAATACATTTACATTGCAGCAGATGAGAAAATATGATGTACAAAGTAATGGAGATGTATGTTTCTGGAGTTGGGATAGAGAACATTCTTGTTGGATTCAATTAAAAAAACCAACATTTTACATTGGAAATCAAGAGATACTGCTTGTCCCGAAGCAAGTTGTTAGAAAAAATTACTTGTTTAGTACGAGTCAATATTTTAACAGAATTATATTAGAACGTATAAGAGAAGATGGTGGCTATATGGATGGAGACAAGCCTATTCCTAAAAAAGAAGTTGTAAAAGCAAAGCGTTTTTCGGGAGAACATTGGCAATATGCTGAGTCTGTTTCATACACTAAAAGTAACAACGATGCTTTAGATGAGTATCATAAAAAGTTACCAATGTTTTATTTTGAAAATGGAAGTTCAATGTCAGATGAAGAATTAGATGAGTTGATTTATGGATATCCAGTTTCAAAAACGGCATAATATAGAATTTTATGGCAACAAATTGGCAACAGAAAATCAGTAAGCCAAAATAATATATGTAACAGAGATAAAATAACGGCAGAAAAGAGATGAAAACTAAACAAATATGTTTAAGACTATCTTCGGACTTGCCGAGTTTGAATAGTTGGAGCTAAGCTGTAAAGCCTTTGTTTACAAGGGTTTTACAGCTTTTCCTTTATAGGATTGCATTTTCATTGCATTATTTTTCTTCAACTGTTCTGTGATAGATTGCTGTATGTTGATTGCTGGTATAATTAGCAATGCTTTCAGTAGCAGATTGTACTTGTAATATTCCAGTCAGCTTTTTAGCAACTTCAAGATTCGTATTTGGATACAGATGACCATAAGTGCCGAGTGTTGTCTGTATTTTTTCATGTCCTAAACGTTCCTTGATAAGTAAAGGATTTTCGCCCATGCTGATAAGCAATGAAGCGTGTGAATGTCGCAAGGCATGAATTTTAATACGATGAACACCTGCTAAATTTGACAACTTTTCCAAAGCTCTGGGAAGCGTTGTTTTACTGGTTGGAGTTCCGTTATAACTTAGTACAAGTGGACAATCGGGAAGAACCTGTTGCTGAACACTTTGCCAAGCCTTTAGCTCATTGAGTGTATCTGAATCAATATAAATAGTACGGATACTTGCCTGTGTTTTCGGCTCAACGAATTTATAGTCCGTCATTGTTCGGTAATATAATGTTTTGGTAATGCTAAGCAAGCCTGTTTCAAAATCTATGTCTGACCAATGTAATGCTGACGCTTCGCCAATTCGCATACCAGTCATAAATAATAACCAGAACGATATAAACAGATAATGTTCATAATAGTCTTTCTTACAGAGTAAGGAAATAACCTTTTGAAATTCTTCTAATGTCCAGAAATCAACTTTGGTTTTCTTGCTTTTGATATTGCCTATCATACGAGAAGGATTTTTCTTCGCAATTCCAAGAACAATAGCTCTGTCAAATGCGATAGAAAGCATTCCCTGTACGATACGAATGTAATTAGGGCTAAAATCTTTTGCAAGTTTCAACTGCCAGTTTTGAACATGGATAGGTTCGATTTCGTCTGTTTCCATTTTGTAGAAATAGGAAAAATGTTTCTTGATGGTAGTAGCACGATTAAGATAAGTGCTTTCTTTTACCTGTGTTTTATACCATGGCAGGTAGGTTTCTTCTATAAATTGCTGAAAAGAAACGCCATCTTTTTTTGTTGTTAATTCTTCGGTAGAAGCTAACACCAGTTTTGAATATTCTTCCTTTGCTTCTTTTTTCGTTCTGAATCCACTTCGGTATTTCTGTATCTGTTTTCCGGTAATGGGATTGTAGCCTAAATTAGCTCTGAAATAATAAGTCCCGTTATCTGCTTTCTTAATAGGGTCTTTTGCCATGATTTCTCTCCTTACATGATATGCAAGAAGTACAATCAATCGTTTGTGTCTGATAATGTAATCCCTAATAATTCTTCCACGGCTTCTTTGGGTACCCTGTCCAATTTACGGGATTGGTAATAAGTATGCCCTTTTTCAATCATAAGTTTTTTTGCTTTTCTTATGATGTCTGCCGAGAAAGAAGTTCCATAACCTAGTGCTATGAGGTCTTTTTTTGTTACGGTAATCATAATCCTCCTTTCCATAGACCAGATAAGGAAATCTCAATATCTTGTCTATCAGTATATCAAATGATGAGCAAAAAAGCTCTATTAAGATGATTTTTTCTTGCAAAATCGTTGTTAGATAGTTTTACAAGCAATCAGACGGCTTCGGCAAGCTCCGCTGGTATCTCAACCATTCCCATTCCTGTGGGCTGAACCGTGTCATACGGGTGTATCATTATCCTGTGTTGCAGGTCATGGCAGAACGACTTTTCCAACGGTCGCTCCCAGATCATTGCATGAATCGCTATCTCCCGATTGGAAAAGTCACGGCGTACAACCTCTGATGGCTCACTGCAAGCACAAACGTATCTGACTGCTTTATTCACTTGTCAAAGAACTGTTAGGCTCTTGTCAGCCTGTATCAATTCATTTTTACAAATGGACTGATACAGAATGATAAGAAAAAGCGGAACAGGAAAGAGGGGAGTTTATTAAATCATGCTCCGCTCAAATATTACTTAATGTTCGTCTATTTCAAATTCACATATCATTTTCAAAAGGGCTTCTCTGATACGTCCCTTTAATTCCATATCAACCACAATGTATACGTTGCCGTATTCATCGTAAAACGGGCGTAAACAGCATTTTGATATATAGGCTTCATAGAACAGCAACAGCTTTTCTATGGCGTTTTCGTTACCGTCCACGGCTGATGATATGAGAAAAAATGATGGAAGTGTGTGTTGCTTATTCTTCATTTGTTTTCTTCTCCTTTAACTGCTTTCTGATTTCTTCAAGTGAATTTCTTCTGTGCCTATATGATGTGCTTCGGTTGATATTCAGCTTTTCGCCTATCTCCGAATCGCTCATATCCAAGAAGAAAAACATCAATACAATGTTCCGGCTTTGCTCCGGCAACTGTTTCAGTGCTTCTGCAAGTTCTTCATCAAGTACACGGATTTCTGTACCGCACACATCGAACGTTGTATATTCACTTTCGTAATCGTCCCATACAATCAATTTCTCAACAACAATCTCTGGAAGCTCACAAAAGGATACTTCCTTTGCCTGTTGTCTGGCTAATTCCTTGCGGTAGTTACGGACAATGCCTTTCACAACCTTTTTGAGCTTACAGTCAAACTGACATTGTATTGTCTTTTGGAAGTCTGATGGTTTCAAAATCACACCCCCTTTCGCTATGAAGTGAAAAGTATGTATCCCTCTTTCCGCACCATATCTGTACGGCAGGGTGTGATTTGTTGCAGGATTGAAAAAATTTTTATAAATATGAAAACAGCCTATTTGCACCAATAGCAAATAGACTGCTTTTAAAACATCTGATATATGAGTTTTTAATTCATGTTCAAGGACTGATGATGTACTAAGAAAAAGACGGAATAAATTCGGTTGTCGGTATAGACTGCCTGTTTTACTTAGAATCACAAATTGCTCCTTGACCAGAGCAATCCTGTGAAAATAGAAAAGGACAGCTCTGGTTATACCAAAACCGTCCCTATATTTTTGGACATTATAAAAGAGATTACCCACAGAACGGTTTTTTTTATTTACCGAACTAGGTAATACTTTATTTGAATTTATAGTGCATATAATATGAGTTTTTAACACATTCTAATCACATAACATGAAGTATAAACTCATGCTAGGTGATTAAAAATGAGAAAAAAGAAAGATACGCACAGCTTTGATTTTCGTCCTTTAGGACTGGCAATCAGAGAAGCCAGAGAGAAAGCAGGGCTTTCCAGAAATGATTTAGGCGATAAAGTCTTTTACGGAGAACGTCATATCGCAGATATTGAAAATATCGGAAAACACCCTAGCTTTCAGTTATTCCATGATTTAGTTACCATGTTCAATATATCTGTTGACGAGTATTTCTATCCAGCGAAGAATGTTGAAAAAAAAACAGCCCGCCGTCAGATAGATTCGTCACTTGATTTATTGAGTGATAACGAATTAAAAATCATTCAAGGTACGATTGACGGTATCTTGAACAGCAGAGAAAATAAGAAGTGATTTGCTTCTTATTTTCTCTGTTTTTCTATACAGATTTTTTAACACTTATTTGTTGATCTGCTCCGCAGGTAACAAATTTTAATATGTTACTTTTTATTCTCTATGCAATTACATAAATCATCCACAAAATCAAATGTTGCTTTATCAAAACACTCAACAGCACCTAATGACTTTGCCATATTAAATATGTGTCTATCAACAGAAGTTGTCATTATACAGATGGGTATATTTTTTGTGAATTCATGTTGAAGTAATGCCGTACCTGTATCGTCTGGGAGATTATAATCAGTACAAATGAAATCATAAATATCCTTTTTTATTTCATCTAGAGCAGATTTTACTGAGCCGACACCTTTTACTTTATATCCTTTACCTTTGAGAACTTTACATAATAATTCTCTATAAGTAGCTGAATCTTCTACAATCAATATATTTTTCATAAGCACCTCTTACATAAAAGTGAGTATTAAGCCCAAAATTAAAATACCAACCATAAGTAGCCCCCAAAAGCCACAAATACATAAAGCAATAATTGAAAAAACATCTCTACGTTTTGGGTTTTTTACTACTGAAATTGAAAGACCTAAACCCAATAATATTGAAATTACATTTAATGCTGTTAATCCCATTTGAAGCCCACCTGTAATTTTTCCTGAAAAAAGGGAAATCAATAATGTGATAAATGGTAACAGCGAAATGACCAATGCAACAACGCTTAATTTACTTTTTTTCATTTTATATTACCTCATTTCTTTTCTTCCAAAGTATTTAACAGAAACACATATCGCAAAGGCTGATATAATTACAGCACACGGTACAAACGAAAATAATGATAGTGTACTTCCTGTATCTGTCGTTGTTACTGTATGTAATGCGTTTGACACAACATAACCACTATAACAATAAGGATATACTATCCATAAAGGTGTATTAGCAACCAAAACCCCCGGAATTATCAAAAGTAAGTTTAATCCCATAGATAATAGTGGTTTTTCAAACAGTATGGTAATTGCCCACATACAAGAAATAGCTGGAATCATAGTCGTAAATAATTTTAATGTCCACGTTAATAAATAAAGGACGGGAATAGATTCTGTTACATTCATTATTTTAGTAGCGATAATACCTGCAATAACGAATGAGATAAAAAAGATAAGTAATTGGATTGCTAAAAAGCTCAATAAAACAAAGAATTTTGTTAAGGCAAGTTTTTCTTTACTGATGGGTAAAGCAAGCATTTTTAATATACCATTATTCTTTGTTTCTCTGTTAGCAATCATAACGCATACAACTACCATTGAAAACGGAAGTAAATAATAACCAAAAAGCAATGCACTTTGAATAAACATTGCTGACCAAGCATTTGTATATTCTGGTGTCATATACATACTGATACTGAAAACACCAGAAACCACAACTAAAATAGGTGGAATTAAAAGCAAAGGCAGAATCATAGACCTTTTCACTTTCATAAATTCTATTTTTAACAATTCAATAATTGACATATGATTGTCTCCTTTATTCATAATGCTTTATTTTGCCTAAATACCAGCCAACCATGAAGAATATGATTGTTTCAACAAAGCCTAAAATTAAAACTTTCATATCAATACTAGCCGTAGAAGCTACCGCTGGTTTCATCATTAGTACAAATGGGTTAATAAGAAATATGGCTATATCTGAAAGCGACATTGCCATACCGCTAAAAAATCCTGCAACGCCAATACCTAATGTAAACCATATATTTTCACATCGTGATGATACCAAGAGCATAAATGCTAAGACTGGTAAAGTTGAAACAAAGCAATATCCTGTATATTTAACAAGTGTTAATAATTCAAAAGTTCCACTAGGCAAAAATATATTTCCAATAATACACAAAGCTCCGTTCTGCAAGACGATACAAACAGCAAGCAAAACAAACAATATATAAAATTTATTTTTGAAAATAGATGATGTCTTGAAAGGAAGCATATACATCTTTTTAATTGCATTTCCTTGAAATTCGATATTATATGTTAGAGTTGTCGCTACGATAATGCCAAACATATTAAGAATCATAATCATTCCGTAAAGCTGTGTCAGCAAAACATCCATAGGTGGAAGCGGTAAGTTTAACAAAACATCTTTGCGAACTATAAAATTTGCAAAAGCGTATAATGCACCAAGAAGTCCAATAATCGGTAAAACTTCCAATATTCCGGTGCGTTTACATTTTTTCAATTCTATGGTCAAACTTCTCATAATTTTAACCTCTGCTTTCTGTTTGTGTTATCCTCATCAATCATGGATAAAAACATTTCTTCTAAATTATCATTTTCAAATCCTGCTTCATGTGCTGTAAATTTCAAATCTTCAAGACTTCCCTCAAATAGTAATCTTCCATGATTCAAAATACCAATATCATCAGCTAACAGTTCAATTTCTGACAGCATGTGTGATGAGATTAGAACCGTACAATCATATCTTTTCGGCAGTGATTTAACGAGATTGCGAATTTCGTGAATACCTGCTGGATCTAATCCATTTGTTGGTTCATCTAAAATTAAAATGGGTGGTTCTCCAAGCAAAGCGGAAGCAAGCCCTAAACGTTGTTTCATTCCTAAAGAATATTTTTTCGCCAAGCGATTACCAAATTCAGATAATCCTACTAATTCTAACGCTTCATCAACACTGGACGCAGGAAGACCTAAAATTCTACGAATAATATCAAGATTTTCTTTACCTGTTAAGTTTGGATAAAATGACGGGGATTCAATAAAAGAACCGATTTTTTTCAAAATTTGAACACGATTATTCGGAAAAGTCAAGTTATCTATTTGGAACTCTCCATCGGTAGGGGCAGTTAATCCCAAAAGCATTTTCATAGTTGTAGATTTTCCAGCACCATTTGGACCGAGAAATCCGTAAATACTACCTTTCTTAATGTGTAAAGACACATGGTCTACGGCGGTAAACGCTTTGTATGTTTTGGTTAAATTTTTAGTTTCAATCATGTTTTTCATAATTTTTGCTCCTTTCTTCATACTCACAATATAAAACACCTACATTACAGCCACATTCTCTCTACCTTACATTTACCTTACAAATGAGAAAATGACTGTTTAACTTTTTTCAAAATGTTATAATGGAATAAATAAACTGCAAAAAGGGCGTGACAAACAAATGAAAGATACATACTTAAAATCAAAAAAAATATTGATAGTTGATGATGAAGAATGTTTAAGAAGTATGCTTATAACCATATTAGAAGATGAAAATTTTTTAAATATTATTACCGCTGATTGTGTAAAAACAGCTTTGGAAATCTGTCAACAGGAAAAACCAGATATAGCTATATTAGATGTCATGCTTCCAGATGGAAACGGTTTTGAACTTATGGAAACACTAAGAAGTTTCACTAATATTCCAGTGATATTTTTGACCGCAAAAGATGATATACAGGATAAATATTCTGGATTTGGGTTGGGAGCTGACGATTATATAACAAAACCCTTTATGCCAAAAGAACTTATATTTCGCCTAAATGCTGTATTACGCAGATGTTATAAGGAAGGTAGCCCACTTATAGAATTGCGTGATTGTAAAATTGATTTAGCTAATGCACAGGTTATATGGGAAGATAAGATTTTACCTCTTACTGCAAAAGAACATGATATTTTAGAAGCACTTGTACGAAATGCTAACCACATCGTAACAATAGACGCTCTTTGTGAAGCTGTATGGGGCGACAATCCATTTGGATATGGAAATTCGCTACTTGCTCATATTCGACGCATAAGAGAAAAAATTGAAATTACCCCCTCAAAACCAAAATCACTAATAACTGTTAAAGGATTGGGATATAAAATAAATGTGGAGAGCAGGTTATAATAATGCGGAATTTTGGAAAATTTATTAGTAAACATTTATTCATATACTTGTCAGTAATAATCCTTATAGTGGTTTTTGATTTACTGCTTTTCTTCCTAGCTTTTAATGGTACTGTCAACAGTATAAGCGAAGATAATCCTGTCCAAACATTAGAAAAAGTATCTAATAATCTTACTATCCAAGATGGAAAATATATATTAAATAATAGGTGTCAAAAAGATTTAATTACAAACAACATCTGGGGAATTGTAATAGATAATAGCGGTAATGTAATCTGGCAATACAATCTACCAGAAGAAATACCACTTAAATATTCATTACAAGACGTTGCCACCTTTTCTAAGGGGTATATCAAAAATTATCCCGTATTCACATGGAAGCAAGAAAATGATTTATTGGTATTAGGTTATCCAAAGAACAGTTATTCAAAATTTGTGACTAACTATCTTCCTTTATCAGCAATGCAGAAAACTCCCATTATTCTTTTTATTATGTTGGTATCAAATGTAACTATTCTGTTTATTGTATATTATTTATCAAAACGAAATGTAATGCTGAAAGTTGCTCCTATTCTCAATGGATTAGATAAGCTATCTCATGGCGAAACAGTTGTCCTTAATATAAATGGGGAATTGGAAGATGTTGGAAAACGTATTAACGAAACATCATTGCAATTAGACAAACAAAATAAAGCGAGAGCAAACTGGATAAGTGGCGTTTCACATGATATACGAACACCGCTTTCCATGATTATGGGGTATGCAGATAGAATAACTTCTTCATTAGATGTTGAGGAAAACACCAGAAAACAAGCAAATATTATCAAAATCCAAAGTGTTAAAATTAAAAATTTGGTTCAGGATTTGAACCTTGTGAGTCAATTAAATTATAATGTTCAGCCAGTTAAACAAACGCCTGTTCATTTATGTAAAATGATACGGGAAATTGTCGTTGAGTATCTAAATAACAATCTAAATAACAAATTTGATTTTGAATTAAATTTAGACTGTAATACAGAACAAATCTCTATTATAGGAGATGAAAGATTGTTATATCGAGCAATACAAAATATTATTTCTAACAGTATCAATCATAATGAAAATGGTTGTACAATCTCAGTTAGTTTAGCTGTAAACAGAAACAATTTAATATTGGTAATCAGTGATAACGGAAAAGGAATATCAGAAGAAAAATTACAAAAAATACAGTCAACACCTCATTATCTGCAAAGTACAGATGAAAGGTTAGATTTACGGCATGGTTTAGGGCTTCTTCTGGTGAAAGAAATTATTTCTATTCATAATGGAACTGTATCTATTTCAAGTGCATTAAATAACGGATTTTCCACGACTATTTCCTTGCCCATAAAAAATCAATGATAAAACCGTAGCTTGTATTTTACATTAGAATGTTATCTTACAGGCTACGGTCTTTTGTGGTATCATTTATTCTACAATCTTCCAGTTATCGTCCTTATGAAGCACCAGCTCATACTGTGAGATTTGTGTCATTTTCGACTTGTTATCCAGATACTTCACAGACACACTGACCTTAAGATTATCGCCATCTTTGGTAAAAACAGGATTTACCAGCTCCGAAAATACATAATCGCCGGATACAGGAGCAAGCACACCATCTTTAACATAATAAGCAAGTTCTTTTTCCGTAGCTGTCGGATAGAGCTTAAAGAATGTTTCCAAGAAAGCGGTAGCGTCCTTGACAGTATCGGAGCTGACACTGACATCTGCTTCCTGTGCTTTCGGCTCATACTTTGATTTCTGCACTGCCGGAGCAAGGGTAGGATTCTGGATAATGACCATTGCACCGTCCTTATCCACATGAACGGTCACAGTATAGTTTTCTGTAACTGCCTGTGTCTGTTCTCCCTCTTTTACCTGCTGATCTACTTCGTAGGCAACGG
>ERZ824488.161-NODE-161-length-91823-cov-5.805401_pt1 | contig 91823 bp, 72 predicted proteins | sample MGYA00519936_ERZ824488 | MGnify/ENA primary metagenome ERZ824488 (study PRJEB31778, sample SAMEA3449153) | human gut metagenome | biome: human gut; feature: human-associated habitat; material: faeces | place: United Kingdom | collected 2010/2012 ...
GCTTTATCAATCTTAATCTCTTTGTTTATGCTATCTGTAATGTATCCGTTACTGTCTTTAAAATAAAGAGTATAAGAATGTGTTCCCTCTTCGGTAACCGAAATGCTGTCATTCCAACTGCTTCCATCCGTTGATACCTGCCAGTCTGCTACGCCGATTGTGACATCTGAAGTATACCAGTCATTCGCACCTTTCGTTCCTGTTATATAATTATCCGGAGCAGTAATGTAAGCAATGGTAAAGTTCTTTGTAATTTCTCCTGTATAATTACCCTTTCCGGTAATCTTCACATAAGGAGCGTTTTCAGCATTGCTGCCTGCCACATCTGTATTGTTTCCATAAGTAATGTTATAATCTTCACCAAGAGTTAATGATGTCTCGCCTTTTTTTATGGTAATATCCGGCTTAATCTCATTACCTGTATAGTAGTAAGGGGTATCCACACCGCTAATACTGATACCAGAATAGTTGATGTTCTTTATATTACAGTACGAACAGCTTTCGCCAGTCTTGTCGTCGCCAAAGTCATGTTCCTTTAAGCCTTCCGCATTATTTGTGTATCCAACCTTACAAGGAGAACTTTCTGAAGGTTTATAGACTTTCGCATTACTAAAAACAGGAAAAGATTGTTTCTCACCATCATTATCAATGTTCTGTCCCCAGACCTGTGGTATCGTGCCATCTTCTCCCACTTTCTGTCCATCCTGCAAAAGGTATGCAACCTCGCCGGATGCAAACTGTGCAGCGGTTTTTGCTTCAGCCTGCCCTTCGACATCTGCGCCGTTAATGCCACCCAAATCCGTGCCTTCCGCTTTCAGATAATAGCAATTGTTTATCGTACAATTTTCACCATATCCGAACACGCCTCCGACATCATCATTTCCACTTACACTACCTGTGTTATAGCTGTCAGTTATCGTAACACTGCTACCAGTTCCACACACGCCTCCGACACATCCTTCTCCACTTACCACTCCTGTGTTATAGCTGCCAGTTATCGTACCATCTACACCAAATGCGCACACGCCTCCGACATAATGTTCTCCGAAAAAATAAGAATCAACGACACCGACATTCCGAATTGTTGCCATATATATATTGTCAAACAAGCCAACATGACTTTTTTGGCTATCATTGAAAAAGAGTCCGCTGATGGTCTTTCCATTTCCATCAAAAGTCCCCTGATAGCCGTTATTAGCTGCTCCAATCGGTGTCCATGAAATGAAGTTCCCGCCGTTTGCTACTTCATTGGTCAGATTGCCGTCATCATCTGTTTTATATGTAATCCTGTCAAGCAGATTATTATTTACCGTGATATCATTCATCAGCTTCGCACAGGCTGAACTATTTTTAGTAACGTCTGTAAGAGTTCCGTTTACAAGTCCGGCGAACCAGTAAAGTTCTGCCGCCGAGGTAATCTGATACGGGTTTTCTGCTGTAACATTACCATTTTCCGGTTTTGTTGGTGTGATGGTGGTTGCTTCCAAAAGCTGCGCTCCGCCCAGTTCCACATTTACTTTCAGTGCTGCTGCATCCTCTGCGAGTTCATAGCCCTCAGGCAGAGTAGCTGTGAAAGTATAATTACCGCTGTATGCACCATCCTCCGGGTAGTTTTCACATACCCAGCCTTCCAGAGTCACGGTTTCTTCTGCTCCATCCGTTTCTTCCGATTCGTCTGTTGCTTCTGTATCCTCTGTTTCGGTAACGGACGCAGATGTTGTAATCGTGGCTGTGATAGAGGTAGGAAGGAATGATACGATGTCATCAAAGGATACGATATGATCTTTGGATGCACCGGGAAGTGCCAGCACGTTTTCCTCCAAGTCCAGCATTTCCTCTTCATCATTCCATGTCCATGAGGTGATACGCTTTGCTGTCTCGGTTATTTCTTCTGATTTCTCCTCTGAGGTTTCAGTTTCTTCCGATGCAGTCTGCTCAGGGCTGTCTCCTGTCACCGTTGTATCGTCCTGACTTTCATCCTCCTGCTTCTCGTCCTCAGAATCGGAAGATGCCGTGATGGTATAGCAGCTATCGTCATGGGTGTGTTCTTCCTTTTCACAGATCAGCTTATCTTCATAGCAGCTATCGTCATGCCCATGCTCCTCTGCTTCCTCAGTGCAAATCAGTACACTTTTGTAACAGCTATCGTCATGGGTATGCTCCCCTTTTTCACAGGTCAGCACTTTTTCTTCCTCTGCTGCATTTACCGTAAGAGCAGATACGTCCACGCTGCTTCCAACAAGGGCTGCCGTAAGCAACAATACTGCGATTCGCTTTCCTCTTTCTTTCCATTTTTTCATAATGCCATTCCTCCTGTCCGAATTATGGTGCAGTTACACATCCTGTCCCCATAAATATATTCTCTTATTTTCCAGTCATATTCAGATAAATAATATGAACAAATCTATCATGAATTTCTGTTTATCATTCTATACAGTAACCCAACTTTATTGTACTAAAAAAAGGCTGTTTCTTCAAGAATTTTTTATTTGAAATTCAAATATATCTTCTTTTTAATCCACAAATTTGTTTATGTTCAATTCTAATATTTCAGATTGACTTTTAATCACTTTCATACTATTCTTGATGTATAGACAGATGAACAGAGAATCATAGAGGAGATATTTATGGCAGACCAGGTAGCCCGATTATTTCACAAACGCAATATTCTCACGGAGGATATTCTATATGTCACCCGACATAAGCAGCGTACCTATATCCAGATGCTGGATGGTAACTGCTATGAAACCTCTGCTCCTGTCAAAGCAGTTGCAGAGAAATTGCCGGAAAACGACTTCTGGAATATTCAAAAGGGTATTTATGTTGCCAAGCGGCATATTGTGAACATTGACAGTAAGCACAACTACACCATGGTGGACGGTAAAGTATTTGACGGTAGGCACCGCACCCCCGGCATCCACAATATGCACAGGGATGAGCTTTTTGGTGACCTGCCTTCCAATATATCTGCAAAGACAAAGAAAAAGACAGCAACGGAAGATAATGTGCCTGCTTTAAGCCTCAAGGAACGATGTGCCATCATGGAGGATGCCCCTATCGCATTCTGTGTCATCGAATTAGTATTCCACGAGGACGGCAAGGGCATCGACCTTGTTTTCCGCTACTGTAATAAGGAAATGGCTGTTTTAGAAGGTGTTCCCGTGGAGGATATGCTGAACCACTCCTTCTATGAAGTGTTCCCGAATGGCGATAAGAAGTGGCTCATCCCCTATGCAGAGGTTGCCTTAAACGGCAAGCAGTCCATCATCCGTGATTACAGCCCGGAGATTAACCAGAATCTTACAATCCGTTGTTTCCAGCCGGAGAAGGGGTACTGTGCCTGTATTCTGACGGTGGATGAAATGGCGGTGAAAAGTTAAAATCATTTTTTCATGATTGCAAACACAATAGTTTCATATATTAAAAGGGTGGCACATCGCCACCCTTAATATTATTATTTCATTATTTTCTCTTTAATCTCTGATAAATCCTCTCCTGAATATTCCTCTGCCATTTCAATTCGCCACAATAGCTGCTCTCTTTGTTTTTCCTGTGTGTTATGAGCACACATCTCCCAATAAGCACATTTTCGATTCACACAATTATGTTTCTTCTGACACCGAATAATATGATACCCTGCCCATATCCAATATACAGGCATTGAAACCAAAAATAAAACAACCATCAGGCTGCCAATAGTACTGATTACTGTCATATAATTATTCATCCCCTTTCTTTACAAGCTTATCATTTTTCTGCGTTGATTATGTATAACTTTCTATATTTATTTACTCATCTATAACATACTACAACTGATTAAACAGATTAGAAAAAGCTATAATATACATATCATATTTATGGGAGGTTTTTGTTTTGGAAAACAAGGGTACTTTAGAAATACATTTAAAAGAACTTCTTGAGACTACCGGACTTAGTAAAAACAAATTCTGTCAGCGTGCTGAACTGCAAAGAGCCCAGTTAAACGGTTATCTGAACGGTACAATTACACGACTTGATGTAGATGTTCTCATTCGTATCTGCAACACACTTGATTGTTCCATTTCCGATTTGCTAGAATACAAGAAGCCTGAATAACAGGAATGATATACCCTGCATTGTTCCTGTTATCCTTTCAGGTTTTCTGCAATCACTGCAATAAATTCTTCCGGTGTCGGCTTTCTGTCACCGAACAGCTTTCCCCACTTTTCATGTGTATCTCTTGACTTATAGGCAATATCAATGGCTTTCTGTATCTCTTTCGTTACCTCTGCCACCGGTACATTTTCCTTTTTTGCAATATAATCTATTACCGTACTATTCTTTCCTTTGTTCATATGCTCTTCCTGTGTAGCTTCTTATAGTTGACATCTTACACATATTACTCTATTTAAAATAATCTGTATTGTCAAATTATTTTTATCGCATATTTCGACATTATTCTCTTTCTATGATTCTATCATATCGCTGTGATAGATACACATATTTTTACGATAACCTAATAATCATAAAAAAACATGCCACCATACCATCAGATACAGTGACATGTTTTCATCTCCGGCTATTTTACTTCACGATACTTCTTGCACCTAAGTTCCTTTATCCGAAAGCTCTGCTTGCAGGTATAAACACATCTTTTGCACTGTTCAAAGTAATCTATCTTACCATTCCCGTTCAAAAAATATGCCCAGTACCTTTTCTCTTTATCCGTCATAGGATCACCTGCTCTTCCCCTGCTTAGGAGCATCCGGAACCTTTACTTCCTGTATCTTTGTCTGCTTTTCCTTTGCACTGGCAGCTTCAAATGCTTCCGCACCGTACCTGTACTCCTCCGTAGGTTCAGCCACAGCGAAGCCAGTTGTAACCTCCTGCAAATCAGAATCTGCTCTGTCAGCAGTTTCCACCTGCTTATCCTTCGCCCGTTCTATCTCCATATCCCTTGCTAAATCCTCCACCTTATCAATGGATGCATCCAGACGAAGTATCATGGATTCATACACTTTCTTCTGCCATTTCCACGGCTTTTTCATTATCTCGGTCTTGGAAAATCTCTTCTCCTGCCCGGAATAATCCACCTCTTCCCTATCAGCAAAGGTTCTGAACGTATTAACCACCTTCTGTCCAGCTTCTCTCATTCCCTTACCAAAAGCATCAATCTTTGAGATAGTATGCTCCGTATCGGCAATTCCCTCTTTGACCTTATTTCTGATGCCCATAAGTTTATCTTTCAATCCGACAAATTCCGACACTCGGTTTAAGGCTTCTTTGCCACGCTTCTTAAAATCTGTCATGATTTCAGAAGCCTTCTTCTTGACACCTTTCTTTACCTCAAAAAGCTGCTTCTTAATCTCGTTGCAGCGACTTTCCAGACGATCAGTCGCTTCATTTAATGACTTCTTGAGCCTGTTGGTAACGGTGTCCTCCTGCATCCTTTGAATATCGTCACGCAGCTTTGCAATCTCTTCTGTCATATCTTCGACCTTGTGTGTCATACTGTCCACATAGGCACAAAGCTCATATACTCCGTTTGCCGCCTGCTGCATACCATTACCATTCAGAGATGACAAAAGCTGTTTCATAACCTCTTCTCCGGTCATTGGTCTTTCTTCCATAGTCTGTTTCCTCCTTTTCCGCAGGGCAGCCTCGGCCACCCTGCTTTTTTACTTAGTTGTCATTAGCGAAAGGGCAAGTCCTTACCATCCGCTTTCATGAACTGATCCTTTGCCTGTGACTTTGCCTGATTCTTAGCAGAACCTAATGCCTGTTCTTCCTTCTTAGACTTGGCAATCTCATACTGATTCACAATCTCGGTATAAAGCTTCTCACGAAATTCCTTTGTTACCGGATAACACACATCCTGATATATAGCCTTGCCCTGTTCATCTGTCTGCTTTGTCTTGTAGGATGGCATTGCTACAAAAAGCTTATCCTTCCCCTGTAAGATACTCACATTATTGACGATAAAGCTGTCCTCAAAATACACACGGGCAAGACCACGAATATTGCTGCCTTCCCTCTCATAAGGCGTTACGGTAACACTAAACTCCGGCATTTCCATCTCGCCTTTTTCTGTCTTAAACTCCTGACCATCCGAAGCCTTTACCTGCTCAAACGCCTCAAGGATATTGTCGTAAAGCTCCTTACGAAATTCTGCCGTAATCGGATTGCAGACATCCTTATAGATAGTACCGCCATTCTCATCACGCTCCGATGACTTATAACGGGGCATAGATACGAAGAGGGAATCCTTCTCCTTGTTCTCCAAAATGGCGATGTTGGTAATCTTAAAGGAATCACCGAACACAAGTGTTGCAAATCCCTTTACATTCCCTTCCTGATTCTTTGCTTCTGTTACTTTAATTGAATACTTCATAAATTCCTCGCTTTCTGTCTGGGACCGCCAGACCGGTTAATCTTCTGTATCCGGTATCACCAGATAACACTCTAAAGTTTCGATATTACTGATTGGCAGCCTGCCATTTAGCCAGTTTGCCAGAGTAACCGTAAATCCGTCCTGTTCGTAGTAAATCCACTTATCTGCCATAAGCTCATCCTCATACAGTACCGTTACATCAAAGTCCGGCATGAACATTCCTGCCTCTTCATCAAAAGCACATGCCACACCTGCCCGCAGGGTAAGTGAAAGACTTGGAACCACCACATACCAGCCGCTGATTAGTAGCTGTAAGTCATCATCTATCTCCACAATCTCATCACATCTGTCCTCAAACTCCATCTCGGAGATTATTTCTTCAATTTCTCCAAGACGGTATTTCTTCCTATTCTCCATAAGCACATTCCTCCCTGACCGGAACACATTTCACCACGAAACGCTTTGTGCCTCTCTCTGCACAGGTAAAAAGGGTAAGTTCTTCCGTATCTCTCTGTGTCTTGATGGAATTATCATAAGGACCCACCACAAAGGTTTCTGTCACTTCATAAGTATGAAGTGTCCCCTCTGTATCAAGTAGTGCTACCACATCCCCGGTTGTCACCTGATTCAGCTTTGTAAAGAACTCTCCATATCTGCTCCCATTATGCCCTGCAAGAACACAGTTCCCTTTTTCTCCTATCTTTCCGGTTTCGCTTAAATGTCCGATTGCCTTGTTAAGATTTGCGGAAGAACACCCTTCCACCACCGGATAGCGGATACCTATGCTCTCAATTTCCAGAATGGCAATAACATCCCCTTCTGCAAATATGGCTGCATCCTCTTCACTAATGGCGGCTTGGACTTTCTCCCCGTTCTCTTCCATCTCTGTCTCATCTTCCTGCTTCTCCTCCAACTTCTGTTCAAATTCCTGTGTCAGCCTGTCCGTCTCCCTCATTCCTGTGTAGTGATACACAATCGGAATGGCAAAGAACAAAACTCCCACCACAATACAAATCCCGGCAAACACTTTTCTTCTGCTCAAATCAATCGCCTCCCATATTCTTAAGATAAGAAATGCCCCACCAGACGGCAGGGCTCACTCTCTTATCTTTGTTTATCCTGCCTTGTCTGATAAGGCACTTCGTTTTCAGCTACATTCATGCTCTTGTCTTCCTCCATTCCTCCAAGGTCTGCATCTGCCATCTTTTCGTTTTCAAGGTCTAACAGGGCATTTAATTCAAACTGTCTGGATAACTTCTCCTGCAGCTCCTCTTCGTGCATAAAAGGCTTCTCATACTCTTCCTTTGATGCCTTTAAGTCGTTTTCGTACTGCTCAATCTTCTTTAACAGAAATTCCTCATTCTCGTGAATACCGTTAAAACAGTTTTCAAGCTTTACCATATTGCCCACCGGGCTGGCGGAAAGCTCTACCTTGTACTCTGTCTTACCACGAAGAATCAGGTAATGAGTACCCATGAAGTTTTTTTCCACCAGAAGTTCAAAGCCATGGAAACTGCCAAGGGCACTTGTCTCCCCAGTTTTACATTTACTTATGGCTTCAAGCATTATGGCACCGCCGTCTGCTCTCTCTGTATAAGTAAACTTACCTACCGTAATGGCAAAGTCCGGATTGTCTATCAGCTCCTTATCCCTTGCTTTCATATCCTCTCTGACACAGGCTAACTTTTCCGTTGCCGCCTTAATCAGCTTCGGATAACGGATCATGAAGTTATCCTGCAGCGAATACCTCTGGTTGTCATAGGATGCTTTCAAAAGTTTTAATCGCTGCACATCGTTATCAATCTCCATCTTTTCCTTTATCATCGGATTGCCTGTAGCCACAGCCTTTATCTCTGCATAAGAAAGAGTAGCTTCATCAATATCCTCACAGGTTCGGCTTACTGCCTTGCTTGTAGTAACCTGACTGATAAATCGCTGCTTATTCTCCACCAGACTCCAGTTGTATGCATCAAAGGTTGACTTGGTAACATAGCGGTAAACTGCTATCTCCTCATTCTCATTACCCTGTCTGATACCTCGTCCTTCTCTCTGTTCTATGGAAGAAGGCTTCCACGGACAGTCCACATGATGAAGTGCCACAAGATGGGTCTGCACATTGACACCCGTACCGCATTTATCTGTAGAACCGATAAGCACTTTCTTCTTACCGGTCCTCATTTCCTTAAACAGCACATCCCTCTGGGCATCCGTCTTTGCATCATGGATAAATGCTATCTCTTCCGCAGGAATACCATACTGGATAAGTGCATCCTTAAGATACTGATAGACTGTGAAATCCTTGTCTGCTCCCGGTGTACCAATATCAGAAAAAATCAGCTGACAGCCTATCTTTCCGTCCTTATTGCCTTCCCGATACTCCTTCCATACATTCTCCGCTACCTTATTCAGCTTTCCATCCGGGTTATTTGGTGCATCCCTGTCAATCAGTCTTGCATCCGTTCCAAGCAATCTCGCCTCGTGGGTAATCTTAAGAAAGTTATCTACGGAAGGGTCAACACCACCGTTACGGATTCTCTCTGCCCTTACCACGAAATCTTCCATAACCTGCTTTACATACCAGTCCGGCTCCGATTCCACGATAATCGCCTTACCGCCCCGAAGTCCCGGCACATCCAGATCAAGCATATCAGCAGTCTGAACATCCGCCACCTCTCGGTAGATATTCATAAGCTCCGGCAGATTGGTAAACTTATTAAAACGGCTCTTAAATCGGAATCCGCTTCCTTCCACCGTAAGTTCCAGTGCGGTTGTCACTTCACCGAAGTTTGCCGCCCAGGAATCAAAGTGATAAATTCCCATCTGCTCTAATGCCGGCTTCTGCAAATAAAGCTGCATTACATACATCTCGCACATGGTATTGGAAATCGGTGTACCTGTTGCAAATACAATGCCCCTGTTTCCGCTAATCTCACTGATATACTGGCATTTCAGCTGCATATCCGTTGCTTTCTTTGAACCGGATGAACTGATACCTGACACATTATTCATCTTGGAAAATATGGCAAGGTTCTTAAATGCGTGTGCCTCGTCTACCATAATGGAATCAATACCCAGTTCCTCAAAGGTAATAAGGTCATCCTTCCTGCTTTCATCAGCAAGGGAAGCTATCTGCTCCTCCAGCTTCTTTCTCTGGCTTTCCATCTGCTTTATGGTCCACTGCTCTCCGTTCTGGTTCTTCATATCCTCAATGGCATAAGCAATCTCATCCACCTGTGCCTGAAGCATTCGTTCCTTTCTCTCTGCTGAAATCGGAATCTTTTCAAACTGCGAGTGGGACATGATAATGCAGTCATAATCACCCGTTGCAATCCTGCTGATAAACTGCTTTCTTCGGCTCTTTTCAAAGTCTCTTTCTGTTGCCACTAATATATTGGCTGACGGATACAGTCTTAAAAACTCAGAAGCCGTCTGACCGATAAGGGGCTTTGGCACCACCATTACGGTCTTATTGGCAAGTCCAAGCCTTTTCTGCTCCATGCAGGCAGCCATCATCTCAAAGCTCTTTCCGGCTCCCACACAATGGGCAAGCAGTGTATTTCCTCCAAGCAGAATCCTTGCTACCGCATTCTTCTGATGTGGTTTTAACTCAATCTCCGGATTCATGCCCGGAAACTGTAAGTGGCTGCCATCATACTCACGAAGACGGATGTTATTAAATGTCTCGTTGTAATACTCCACATACTTTGCCCTATGCTCCGGGTCAGCAAATAACCATTCCTTGAATTTCTCCTTCATCTGGTTCTGCTTTTCCCTTGCCAGCATGGTTTCATTCTTGTTGACCACATAGTGATATTTCCCATCCCCGTCATCCACTCTGTCACGCACGGTTACAGTTTTCAGATTCAGGCTTTCCTCAAAAATAGAATAAGCGTCCATGCGGCTTGTACCATAGGTCTTGGTAGCTGCTACTGAACGCTTATCCATGGACTTGTTCTCAATGAACCATTCCATACTTATTTTATTTAAGTGTACCTGAATACCGGAATTGTACCACTGACTTCTCACAGCCCTCGCCCTTCTCGGTGTATTGAGAAGTTCATAGATAAACTGCTCATAGTCCTGCGGGTCAATCCATGTGGTTCCGATTCTTACATCTATATCACTGGCTTCAATCCACTCCGGCTGCACCTTTTCCAGTGCCTCCACATTGATTCCGTATGCCGGATTTTCCTCTGATGCCGCCTTTGCCACACGAAGCTTATCCCTTACATTGCCTGACAGATACTCATCCGCTGTCTCATATCCTGCATTTGGATTATTCTCATTGGCAAGTGCCGGATTAAGATAAATCAGTCCTTCCAGCTCTTTTACAAGTGCTGCTCTTTTAAGCTCCGCTGTCAAGTCTTCGGAAAAACCGATTTCATCCTCCCCTGTCTGCTCCCGAAGCTCCTGCTTCATTTCTTCCAGATCAGGTTCATAGATGGATAACATATAAGGAATGTTGACTGCACCAAACTCATTGATGGAGATATTTAAGGCTTCCACGGCTGTTTCCACCCTCTCAATCACAGGCTTTGCCTTAATGGTCTGCTTATAAAACATATCCGCTTTCTTCACCTCCCCGTCTTCATTTACTTCCTCCAAAGAACAAAGAAGCGGGTAATCGCTGTCATCACGGAATGCGGTCTTATTGCTTTTACCTGTGATATATCCGTATCTCTCCACGAACTTATCATACTTGGCATTGAGAAGTGCCTGCTTATCTGCAAGCTCTTCCTCCGAGCAGCCTTCCATCTGGATATCAATCAGTTCCCTTGTAACGGTTCTGATTTCATCCAACAGTCGGATTCTCTCCTCTGCCGTTTGTGACACATTCTGCCTTATCATCTGGGAATTTTCCCTGTAATACAGCTTTCCCTCATAGAAGGTGTAAGTATAGTTTCTTACATCCGGGTCAGCCGGAATGATGTCCTCGCTTTCTTCCTCCTCATCTGCCAGTCTTTCAAAATCCGCAATCTGTGCCTGAATGTTATGGATTGCCCTGTTAAGCTCCTCATACATGTTGAAGTTTTCATCATCATTGACACAGACCGTATATCTTGAGTCCTGTCCGTAGATTCTGGTGTCATACTCCATATGCCCAAGCACCATTTCCGGATGTTCAACGAAATAGGAATTAACTGCAATCCCATTTTCCGTATAGCCCAAGTGTACCCAGTCCGGCTCAATATCCATCTTTCGCTCCCTCTTCTGTAAGAAAAGGATGTCCGATGTCACCTCGGTTCCCGCATTGTCCTTAAATGCAGTATTGGGAAGTCTTACCGCACCCACAAGCTCTGCCCTTTCCGCTATATACTTACGGATAGTCGGGTTGCTCTTATCCAGTGTTCCCTTTGTGGTAATAACTGCCACAATACCGCCCGGTCTTACCTGATCCAGTGACTTTGCTATGAAGTAATCATGGATACGGAAGTTGTACTTATTGTACTTCGGGTCATAAATCTTATAGTCACCAAATGGCACATTGCCCACAACTACATCAAAGAAGTTATCCGGATAATTGGTTTTCTCAAAACCTGTGATACTGATATTGGCTTTCTGGTAAAGCTGCTTTGCAATACGCCCTGATATGCTGTCAAGCTCCACACCATACAGATTGCTTCTCTGTAATGGTGTTGGCATACTTCCAAAGAAGTTACCGATACCCATGGAAGGCTCCAATATATTTCCACCATGGAACCCGAACTGCACCAGTGCATTGTTGATACACATGGCAATCTCCGGAGAAGTATAAAAGGCATTGTTGACCGTTGCCCTTGCCGCAGCATACTCATCCTCTGATAAGAGGCTCTTTAGCTCTGCATATTCCTTTTCCCATGAGGCATTTCGTTCATCAAATGCCTGTGCAAGTCCGCCCCAGCCGACATAATTCGACAAGACTTTCTGTTCCTCTCTGGTGGCAAGTCTGCCCTCTGCCTCTATCTCTTTCAGGGTACGGATAGCATCCACATTCCACTTAAATCTGGTCTTGGCACCACCCTTTGGAAGTTCCGCCGGATTGTAATGGAAGTTTGCCTTTTCCGTCTTGGAAGCATCCTTCGTTTCTTCCGATGATACAGTTGGTATCTCCGTTGCTTCATCCGCTGTCTCCCATCCGTTTGCAATGGCTCTCTCCTTCGTAGCTTCCCTGTTTGCCTTAATCTCTGCCTGCTTGTCAAGAAACTCCTGATAAATCGGCTTTCTTGCAGGGTTCTCGCCCTGCATCATCTTATCAAAGTATTCCCTCTGGTCTACACCACAGTAATATGGTGTCTTTACCATATAGGTCAGCACTTCGTAAAGCTCACGATAGCCTGTGGTTTCCTTTACTCTCTCTCCAAATCGGTTCTTGTAATTTACCTCAATCTCATAAGGCTTTAAGGTATATTGCACCAATCCGTACTGATTATTGGCAAAAGCACTGTGCGAATCCTTACCGTCTAATACTACCTCTGATAAGAAATCAAGCTTGTTCGGCATAAACAGATACTGAGTGGCAACGATATCTTGCAAAAATGGCTTAAATGGAGTATAGCAGCTGCACTCGGAAACAAGAATCTCCAAGGCATCACGCAAATCCTCATCCATCTCTTCAATGCGTTTTGCATAATCTATTGGAGTGATATACTGAAGCTCACTGCCATCGTGCTGTGTTTCTCCGTTCTGTACTTCATCCACAACCTCCGCTTCCGACATTTCTGTCTCTTCTGCAAATTCCTCTTCATACTCATCATATTCAGCTTCCATCTGCATTTCAGGACCATACTCTGCCATAGTTGCAAATCTGTCTTCAATGGCTGCCTCCTCATCCGTAAGAGGTCTGCCCTCATTGTAAGCTCTGTTAAGTTTCTCAATGTCACTTAAAGAGCTGTTGTAGCTTTCCGGTTCATCAGGAATAGCAAAATCATCAATCCCATCGGTAATGCTCTCTGATTCAATCTCACGATACTCTCCGTCGATTGCCCCATCATCTTCCCTTGTGCCTTCCATAAAGAAATCTTCAAATCTCGGTGTCTCCGGCTGATATTCCCCGGTCATAATAAGAAGTCCAATTTCCTTCTCAATATTCTTCCATGAGACATAGCCCTCATGCTCGCCTTCTTCATCACGCCACTGGAATCTGAGTCCCTGGGCGTGGAAGCTGTCATAACCGTGAAGTCCGTATCCGTCAATCGGCCAGCCTGCTCCACCCTGACCGTATTCCTTCTTAATACGCTGGGCTCTTGTGCCTGCATCAATCTCTGTCTGGAAGATTTCGCATACCCTTTTTCTTCCGTTTTCAAATCCGGTTCCACGAAGCACTACCTCTTTCACATACTCCGGTGGCACCACAAGCTCCTTCTTTGGATTCAGATAATTGTACTTGCCAGCCTTTGCCTCCTGCTGATCCTTTGCAAGCCTTTCCTTTGCCTTATCTGCATAATCAGAAGCCTCTTTCTTTGATGGAGAAAGTCCGTATTCAGGGTCAAAAAAAGAAGCCTGATGATATTCACCGGCTTCCGTTTTTCCAAATGAGTCAAGCTCATTTAATTCCCTGTTAAGTTCTTCATCTTCTAATGAAATTTCATTACTACCTGACTTAAGACTACTTCCTCTGCCTGCATTTTCGCCTGTTCCCTTATCTTCCACATTTCCATCGTGGATGACGGGTCTTTCGGCTTGTGCTTCACCAAATACTGATCCATCAGCATCTCCAACAGGTCGTTTGCTTCCTTCTCCACTTCCTGCATCTTCTCTGCCAGCTTCCCGAATCGGAGCAGCGTCTTGTATCTCTGAGGCTCCATTTCCTCCAGATACTTCATTGCCATCCTTCCGTATTTGCCCAGCTTCTTCATCTTTTCTGTCTGCTCTTCCGGCATCTGAATGTTCGGATAAAGCAGTCCGTCCACTTCCGTGTAACTGATTGCCATCTCTGCCATATTGATTTCTCCCTTCCGCAGATAATATTTTCTGCTGTTCCATGGTCTTTAAGTTGCTGTTAATACCTCTAAGAACACTACAGGAGACATCGCATACCAGAGAACCGAGACGGTAAACCATTTCCTCATTGGAAACCTTTACGATCTGACTGAAATCCTGTTCTTCTTCAGATAAGTCAAATCCGCATCTCGTACCCACCGTATATAAAACGCTTCTTTCTATAAGCTGCTCCATATCCGGCAAGCCCTGACGTTTTGGTTGCCCAGAGTCTTCGCCCTGAACATATTCAGTAATCCCACTACCTGATAGTTGTAACAATTCGGACATTCGTTCCCCGAATTCCTCTTTTATTATGACTCCGATTTCTTCTCTTGTAAAGTCCTTAATTACTGAATATAACTCTCCCCTGTCCGTAGTCTCCTGCTTTGTTATATGCCCCTCTGATGCCAGAAAATCCACATATTCTTTTAAGGTGTTACCATCCAAATCCCATGTCAGTTTTCTGTTTCTTCCACCCGTATCGCTGATATCAAACACATAGCGAAGGTGGGGATTTAATGCCCTTGATGGAAATATGGCAATTCCCTTACTTCCACGCATGACATATCTGTCCACCTTCTTCCATGTGTCATAATCTGCTACTAAAGTGGAATGGGGTCTTTGTGCATGAATCAGCAGAATATTGTCAAACTCATATCTGTATAAGTTTCCTGCCAGCTTTAAGATGCTCTTCCACTTCTCCGCAGAAGTGGTCACATCCTTAATCTGTGCATCATAAATCTGCCTTGCCTGATAATCTGCACCCATCTCTCATTCCTCCTTACGCTGTACTAAATTCGTAAATTGCATCACGAATATCTCTTCCATCTATCTCATTGCCAAGACTGTCCCATCCGTCAGCTCTGCTTCTTGCAAAAAGCTCAATTCTTGGCACATCCCCGCAAAGCTCCACAATCCTGTCTCTGATTTCATCCGGCTTCTTACTGTGTTCCATAATTCTTGCATCACATATCTGGGAAACGGACTTGGATACCCTTTTCGGATGTCCCCTTGTTCCTATCAGACAAAGCTCTGAATTGGAACGGGTCCAGTATCCAAGCCCCACAAACCAGCTGTCCGCTTTTTTGTTGCGTTTTATCCAGTTAAAACCACAGGTCTTATAGGTAAATCCCCATCGCCTCATGGTTTCCAGTCCTTCTTTCAGAAGCGGAAATGTTACCCACAGGAAAAGTACACAGTCATCTGCTGCCAGTGTTTCCACCGGAAGAGCCATGATATCCTCCATATTCATGCATGAATAATGGCAGTCCGCTGATTTTTGCAGGCTGCCTTTCTTTGAATACGTCTTAAATTGCCACGGCGGGTCAGCATAGATAATTCCGTACTTTCCCATCTACTTCACCTTCCCATTAAACATCTCCTTGAAAAGTTTAAGCTCGTCCTTGTCCAGTGCCACCTCGAACTCATAGCAGGTTCCGTTATTATAGGACTTGTGCTCCTCTGCCTTGATCTTTCTTGCAAGACGGAGCAGGATATAGCACTCTCTGGAAAGCTTAACACTCTTTTTGAACGTGATATCTCCCGTCTCTGCTTCCTTCTGCTGCTTTGCAATGCGAAGAAGAAGTGTCTTATTGACCTCCTCCACTTCATCAAGGGAAATAAAAACGGATGCCTTATTAGCACCCGATCTGTCCCATTCCTTATGAAGCTCTTTCATTAAAAACTCCATGTTATCAATTATCTCTTTATTCTGTTTTCCCATTGGTAATTCCTCCTTATCTGCTCTTTTCCGGCTGCATCTGTTGAAAGTCAACACCCTTCATATCCTCTGCATCCAGAATAATCTTCTGTCCATAATAAAGCTCCATTGCCTTATCTATGGCTTCGCCAAGAGTTTCCGCCTGAATGGTTTCCACCCTTGACAGTTCTTCCTTAATCTCAATCTGAAACTCCTGCATCCTATCGCCCCCTGCTCTTTTCCACCGATGCAATTCCATAAAAGCCCTTATCATATTCCCCGTCATTTCGTTTGGCAAGAAATGTGTCCTTCTTACCGGTTCCAAACTCCTCATACATGGCATTGGTTGCGGCTTCCCTGACAGAATCAGAAAGTGTCTCATTCTTTGCAAGACTGTGGTAAATATCAAACTTATCCGCTATAAAAGCACGATACTCCTCAATCGTTTCGATTTTCTTTTCCACACCATACTCTCTGCGAAGCAATGCAAAGTTTATGGTGGATGGGGTATTTCCAAGGTATAAACCATGTCCCCATTCAATGCCTGTCTCACAAAGGTCCGAGTGAATATCCTCTCCCTGTGGGTATCTGCAAAAAAAATCGACTCCGATACCTACTACAAACTGCCCGGAATCCACATCCATAAAAAGCATATTCCTGCCGGAATACTTCTCCATCAGACGATAATCCGAACCGTTGAAGTTGTGATAAATCTCTCCCTGCTCTAAATCAGACTCCAGCTTTTCGTAATGCGGCCATTTGGCAACAGCCATACTTCTGTCTGTTGAAATGCCCAGTCTGTAAAGTACATCCAGACATTCCCTGTCACAAAAGTCCTCTTCAAACACATTTGTCATGCCGTCATTTAACTTCCCGGCAATAAATGTCCGAAGTTCATTGGCATCCCTGCAAAATCTGGCATACATGGTTTTATTTGATGCAAAGTATATCTCACAAAAAGAATTATCCTTTGCACTCGCCTCATTCAGTTCTGTTATGACTTCCGCCACTTCCCAGAAGTTTTCACAGGCATTTGTCACATGCTGCTTCACAAAATTCTCAAAGGTACAGAGAAAGTTCTTCTCTATTCCCTTTTGGTTATTGATTACCATAACTATATCTTCAATCTTCATCGCTACCTCCTATAAAACAGGCAGAGCCATAAGACTCTGCCCTTACTAATCCGGTCTGCCTATCATTACGATGGCACCGTTATTTGGTACATCACGATAAACCACACCATAAGCAGTACCTCTTGCATCTACCATCTTTCCATTTCCCACATACATTCCTACATGGGAAATATCAAGATAGCCATCTGTTTGCTCATAACTAAAGAAAATCAAATCTCCCGGCTGCATTTCCTCATACACTACGGTTTTGCCTGCTTCTGCAAGTCCCTGTGCCTCATATCCGGCTGTGGAAGCACCGCCATAGCTGATATCCACTCCCGCATCAAGCCATGCATAATAAACAAGTGAACTACAGTCAAAATGCGTACCGCTGTGTCTTAATGCCTGACTGTACGGATAACCGACTCTCCTAAGTGCAAACTCGCAGGCTTTCTTTGCAGTTCCCTCCGGAATGCTGTCAAGTGCTGCCTGAATCTCGGCTTCCGAGAGAGAACTTACACCCGGATCACTGCTGCCACCTCCCGGACTGTATCCAAGAAGTGCCAGATTTTCCGGTGACATGAAATCCACAAGTAAATCCATCTGTTCCTGTGTAAATCCATACTCGGATGCCATCGTATAGCAGGACTTCAATGTTACATTCACATACAGATAGCTTGTAGTTGTTGTGGTGGTTGAACCATCCTCATTCGTGATTGTATCCGTTTCCGTTCCGCTGCTTGTTGTGTAAGTACACATGTCATCCACAATAGTCTGAAGCCATCCTTTTGAAGTATCATTCATAATGGTTGCCGTATCACCTACTCCGTGCTTAACCATATAGACAGCAAGGATATCGTAGTAATTGCTCGGATTACCCTCGCCTTCATAACCGACATACACAATCTTTCCGGCATCATATCCGGTGTGATTACTTGCCAGCTCATTCACTTCCCGGTTAAACTCTGCCACATAAGAGCTTGCCACTGTTGTAACCGTATCCCCATCCTCTAAAGGTGGAAGAAAGATCGCAAATGGGGAATTATAAATTGTACCCACAACCGCAACCACCGGAATTGCCACCACAGAAACAAGCAGAACCAGACCTAACAACAGCGGCAACACAAGCTTTGCCACATACTTTGCTACAAACATGCCCTTCTGCACAAAGACATCCTTAACAAGCTTTGCAAAACTATCCGTCTGCTCATCCTGTGCTTTCATCTTATCCAAGAAAAACTTAATCTTTCTGGAACGCACATTGTTCTTCATGTCTGCTTCATCCATCTTGTAGGCAACTGTTTCTCCGACCACTTCACCTGCTGCAAAACCAATCACTGTACCAAGTCCCGGCGAAACCGATGTGCCAGCTGTCGTTGCAGCCGCAGTTGTTGCAGTTTTTGCAACAGCTTTGGATGTCTCCTTTGCAGCCGTCTTCGCAGTCTCTTTTGCTGCCTTTTTACCGGTTTCCTTCGCCGCCTTTTTTGCGGTATCTTTGGCTCCTTTCTTGGCAAGCTTCTTACCAGCATCCACCTTCTTAATCTTAAGTTTCTGCTTATTGATTACCTGACGTTTGAAAAGCTCTGCACCTCTCGAAGCAGTTCCAGTCACCGGTCTGGATGCCTCATACATGATCATGGCTGACTGCTGAAGCTCTTCTCCACCCTCTATCTGGTCTGTTGCCACCTTGCCTCCAACCATACCTGCATTACGAAGAGAATGGTTATTCACCTTAATAGACTGATTCGACTCCTTCACATTCTTACGAAGCTTTGCAAATCTGTCCACTTTGGAAACCTTATGAAGGGTGCTCTTTCGATGAGTCCCTTCCACCGTTTTCTTCTTTGTCGGGTCACGGTCTACGGTATAGATGCTGCTGCCTTTAATCGATGCCTGCTTTGATTCGTGTGCATGAATCTTGGCTTTTTGCTTGGTGTGTATCACCATCGGCTTGTCATCTACCTTTTTGATTTTCAAGTGTATCACCTCTTTTCCACATTCACCATTGTATAGAGGTCGCAATTTGCGACCTCAAGCAAAATCTATTTACTGCTTCGCCTCTTTCTTTTTTTGCTCCGCTATCTTCTCGTGGATATTCGTGTTATACAGCTTGTAAAGATCTGTATCCTTACTGATCTGATTATCAAACGGAATCACCACGGAACCGCATTTTATAAGTCCCATACCGGATGCCGTATTGGTTACGAAACGAAGCTGGGCTTCTGATACACCGATTACTTCTGCCATCTTGGAGCTATCCGTGTTAGCCTGCTTCAAAAGTGCCACGAACTCAGAGTTGGCAAGCATGGTTGTCGCTGTATAGTTCTGCAACAGGTCAACGACGTTCTGGGTGATACCGGTACAAAGACCGCCCTGCTTACGAACCTTTTTCCACAGCTGCTGCAGATATTTCGCCGAATACTCGGAATTAAGAAGCACATGGAACTCATCAATATAGAGCCATGTAGCCTTGCCCTTCTTACCGTTCTCAATAATTCTCTGCTGGATGGACTCCATCATTACAAGCATTGTGATAGGACTAAGCTCTGCACCTAAGTCCCTGATACCGTATACCGTAAATCTGTTATCTACATCCACATTTGTCTGGTGGTTGAAGATATTTAAGGAACCGTTTACAAAGAGTTCCAAAGAAAGTGCGATATCCTTCGCTTCTTCCTCCGGCTGTGCTAAAAGCAAATCGTAGAAGTCACTCATAATCGGAATATACTTCTCCCTGCTTCTTGCAATGTCGATATACAGCTTTCTCACGCATCGGTCAATAATTGACTTCTGACGGGAATTTAAGCTGTCACCAATACACTGTTCACAAAGTCCAAGCATAAACTCACCCTTTTCCCTTACCCAGCCCTTTGTATCGTTCTGGTCAAGATTCCACACATCCATGGTAAGAGGATTCACATAGTTATCCGTGTAGGTGGACATATTTACCACGGTTCCGCCATAGGTTTTGGCAATATCGAAGTATTCATTTTGCGGGTCAATAACGATAATCTCATCATTGCCTGATAAAAATACGCTGCCCATTTCCATCTTACAGAAGAAGGACTTACCGGAACCCGGCACACCGAATACGAATCCGTTACCATTGATAAGTTTCTTACGGTTTCCCACATTGATGTTCTTACTAATCTGGTTGATACCATAATAATTGCCGCCACTGTCATTAAGCTCCTGCACATTAAAAGGCATAAGTACCGCAAGGGACTGGGTAAGCATGGTTCTCATTGTCTCCACCTGTCTTACGCCAATCGGAAGCGCTGTATTAAGTGCCTCCCTCTGCTTTAAGAAATGTGTATCAATGGTACAGCTGTTACGCTTTCCAATGGTTTCGATGGTCTCACAGATACTCTCCAACTCTTTCTTACTCTCTGCCATTACAATAATGGTAACAGCCACATAGAATAAGCACTGGTCGTTTTCCCTGACATCATCCATAATCGCCTCAATTTCCCTTTTCTCTGTTCTCTTTGCATAAGAGATTTCAGTAGAAAAGTCATTGTTCTTATTACGGACTCTCTGCTGCTTGATGATATCTGATTCAATACCAAGATATTTCTTCTGTAATGTCTTTGTTGTCAAATCCTTTGGCACTGGCACTACATCAATACTGGTAATGGAATGAACCGGAAGAGATGTGATTTCATTGATGAAACGGTCCGATAAGCTGCTCGGATACTTCTTAATAAACAGTGCCCTGCAAAACTTATTCTCATCCTCAAAGTGATCCGGATAAAACTTAATCATTCCGTTGCACAAATCATTCTTAAAATCTGCTCCCACCTTCTTTGCTTCCTTCAGACTGAAATTGAAGCTGTTTTCATCCCCAAGGTGGTAATAATCATAAAGCACCTTGATTCTCTCATCGCCGGATAACGGAACAATCTCTGCCCCCAGCTCAATAAAAGCCTTATGAATGGTTGCCTCCAAGGTCGCAAACTGCGCCTTTGCCTCCTCGAAATTCTTACGTTCAATCGTGATGGTTAAGTATCTCTCCTGCTCGATACCCTGTCTGCCCTCACGAATCTTCTCCTCGATAATGTCGTTATAAATCTTACGGAAATTGTCATAGCCATCATCACAGTAGGCAAGCAGCACCTTTTCCCTCAGATCAATCATGTTCTTATTCTTGTTGTTTACCGTAATCTTGAAATTACAGTCCAAAGAATTTAAGAACTTGCAGTATCTCTCAAAGATACCAATCTGCTCATCCTCCGTGGCTGTGGTGTAATTGATATCCTGAAAACGATAGCATTTACTGTACTTGTTCCTTGCTACCTCAAAAATACCATTTTCCGCTACTGCCATGATTTCTATGGTTTCCTGAATGGATTTCGGAGTCTTGTAAAGCGGCTCGCTTGCCTTTTTAAGCTCCTTAAATCCGTCTGCAAATAAACCCATATCTATTTACCTTCCTTTCTGCGTTACGCTTTCCTCATGGATTTACGCACCACACCGGGAACAACCCGGCTGGTGCCCGGATTGCTCCCTAAAGGAAGTCAATCAACTCTTGTTACTATCTTGTTGCCTTAAAGATGGCAATTCCTGCCACCGCTGCAATTACTGCTGCAATCATTCCAAACAGAATGTTTCTCGTCTTTTTCTTCATAGCCTCAAATTCCTCCTTATTCTTAGTCTGGTCAGAAGCTTTTGTATCAGCATCCGCTTTACCCTTTTTCTTCTTACCCGTATTGTTTATCTCAAACTCATAGGCTTTAATTGCAGGCTCCCCTTCCGTTGATACATAGGTCAATGCCTTATTGCCAAACATATAGTGAAACTTCCTTCCCATATACTCATAAAAGCTCATGCCGTTATAGGAATAAAAACCGCCAAGGGCAATGGGTGCCACACAGGGAATTGCCACATAGGCTGCCCCAGTAAGTCCGATATACTTATACAGCAGAAGAACAAGTCCCCCGCCGACTACCACACTGGCTGCCGAAAACAACAGCTGTTTTGCGGTAAGTCCCATTGCCACTGACTCCTGATAACGGTCAATGTCCTTATTGATTTCAATTACCAATTACCTCACCTCGCCTTCTCCTTTACTTTTTCATCCTTTACTCTGCCAATCAGTGTTTCATATGCCTGCATCCCGTCCGGGCAAAGTTCCCTGAGCTTAACCACATTGAACATATAAAGAGGATATTCACAAAAGCCGCTTCTTTTTGTCAGTCCTGTAAACTCCCCTAAATCATTATCCCTAATAAACTCTTCCAGTTCCGGCATGTTATTCATATCCACATAACCGCAGTAAGCCGGCACTTTTTCCAGATTTACCGTAATGTCCCCATATGGCTCCGGACCCATTTCCGATACATCAGTAAGTCCGATATAGAGATTCTGGTTATTCAGATAACTGTTTATCTCAAGCTTAACCGGAAACGGCATATGCGTCAGATAGGATTCAAATTCCAGTGTCTTTTCCATCCCGATCTCCTTTCTACAATCCTAATGCTTTGCTTGTAAGTGACTGTGCTCCCTTCACACTTCCCACTGTCATTGCAATGGTAAATGTCATTTCACACAGATAAATCAATGTCTTTGCCCAGTCTGCATAACTTCCGGTAAACGATGGAAGTCCCGCATTGATAAAGGCATTGCACACGATAATGGCAAGTGCCATCGTGACCGCTTCCATTACGACGGATAAAAAGTATTTACAGTAAGTCACTACCGTATGGCTGACCATTCTGTTTCCGCCCATTGTGGAAAATGCAATGGCTCCAAGCGGCACAATAATCAGTATCTTTAAGAACCTGAAATACACCGTGTAAATGATGAAGAAGCCACAGATAATGACAATAATCGACAACAGTGCTGCCAGTATAAGCATTACCAGACTTTCTCCAAATCCCAGATTCTTAATGACATCTGCCTGTGTACTGTCAATGGTAAGCTGTACCGTTGTTCCTGCCGATAGCAGATTAACCAGATTTCCGATGGATGTGAAAAATGCCTTCATAATCGTGACATTGTTTGTCACAAACCACTCTGCAAGACCAAGTCTGATTAACATTCTCAGTATTGCCTCAAATCGCATCTCTTCCTTCACATCCACACTCTCCGAGCAGAAACCTATGACAAAGAACAAAACCACAAGGGAAGAACCAACCGCCACAAAGATTGGTTCTATTCCCTCAATGATTGCCCAGGGTCCGCCGCCCTTAAAGCTTACCGGTGACTGCCCAAGCATTGAAAATACAAGTGATATCTGGTTATTCCAGAAACCAAACACCATCTCAAGCAAAGCAAGGATTTTGTCACCAAGTTTGAATATATCCATACTTGTTACATCTCCTTCCTGTTGTTTTGGGGATTATCCCCTGTTCGTACCTCTCTCTTAGAAACCTAAGAAAGTAAGTACAGTGGAAATACCCGCCATCATGACACCTGCCACAATACCCTTAAGGGCTGAATTCATGGTGGATGAGTCCTGCTGCTGGTATGCCTGTGCAAACTCCATGACATTCTTTGCAAGGATAATGACACCCACTGCACCAATTACCGCAATAATCAGTGTTTTAAGATTTTCCAAAGGCTGTGTTACCGCTGAAGTACCGGTTGATGCCGCAAAGCAGGTGGTTGTCATCTTGGACATCATCATTCCCACACCGCATAAAGCAGGTACTAATTTCTTCTTCATTCCTCTTAATCCCTTCATCTTGCTACCTCCATTCACATTGTTGTTAATTGCTGCTACGTTTTCTCTCTTCATAATCAAAAATCTCCTTTTTCTTAAAATTGGGCAGAAAATAAGCCGCATACCATAAGGCACACGGCTTCCTTCTGCATGTTCAGTTTCTATTCCAAACGGGATTTCTCCCAGTAATAAAGTCAGGTCAGGCTTTCCCTGACACGGTCTGCGATAACCACCTCCCCTTGGGAACTATTCTCTTTACATTACCAAGATACCCTTATACAGCTGAGGATTTCCTTTGTAATAAGCCCAGAATTTGTCTCCATAATCAAAATGCCACCACTCCGTCGGCAAATTAGTAAAACCCACACGAGTCATAGCATTATAGAGTATTCTTCTGTTATTTCTTACTTCAGGAAACAGCACCGTATCCTCAAATTCATCTGTCATTGCTTTCGACGAAAAATCATCAAACAGAGTGCCCATGTCCAGGTAATATCCTTTATCCGTTACAAGTGTTAAGTCTACAGCTCCGCCAGTATTATGAACACTTGGGTCATAAATATCATAACTTGGTTTGCTTACATAATTGCTTGTCATCTCATCTAGCCTCTCATCTGTGCTATAAGAATAAATCCTTTGCAATCTTCTTCTTTCCTTATTCCACAAATATTCCTGTACTTCTAAAGGTCTGTATCCGTCTAAAATGGCAAACCTGAGTCCTTCTGGAAGATATGCCTGTGCTTCCAGCAACTTATCCTTCACAGTTTCTCTGACATAACAATCATCTAATGCACCCTCTATACCCATCCGATGATAAAAGGGCTTCACTACAAAATCTCCTGATAACGGTACTAATAGTTCATCCACAAATGCTTCCTGCAATTCACTTGGCTCAGGAAATGATTTGCACGGTATACTTGAATTCAAATTCATAAACGATTTCCTCCTTTACTGGTTGTCAGCTAAATACTGACTAATAATTTCCTCCATCTTCTCTGCCGGTGTTTCCGGATAGAAAAAGGACAATATAAGTGACTTTGGAAGCTTATTCTCCATTGCCCTGTGTACCTGAGCTTTTTGCCCGGCATTGTAATTCCAATGAACCATACGGTTTGCAACGGTATCTTCCCAGTCCTGCTTTGTCCCTTTATCTGTTATTGATGGTTTCTTTTTTTCTACAGGCTCTTCAGCGTATTCCAGCTCATTGTCCTGCATCTGATACAGTTTTTCCTTTTCACTTGCCTCTTCAAGCTGTGAAAATCTTTTACTCATCTCCAGTTCCCCCAGAAGCATAAATTCCTCATAGGAAAGACTGTCTATATAGATGTTCTCCCCCTTCTTCTGAAGTTTCTCATAATGCTCCACAGCCTTCTTTGACAAAATCTCAAAAGGCGGACCGATCAGATTGCTTTCCTTTGCAACCTGATGTTCATAAGGCTTTCCCTTACCGTCTGCGGTCTGGTTAAACATCGGATGATTAAACGGAACATACTTGTTATCAAGGATTGGGTCAAAGCCACGGATAAAGATAATACATTTCTTATTATCCAGCTTTCTGACCTCATCCGGTGTGAATATCTCACGACCAAGCACATCATAATTCCTTGAGGAACTGCCCTGTCTGCCCTTGGTTTCTCCGCTTGACTTCTTATCAATCGTTCCCTTTCCCAGAAGTTCTGACACATATTTGTGGGTACTCTGCTCGTTGCCTCCAAGATAAATGAAGGTATCGCAGTTGCCGGGAATCGTCTCCCATGTATCCTTAAACAGTGCCTTTAACTGGGCAAAGTTCTGAATGATGATAATGCTTGAAATCTCCCTGCTTCGCATGGTTGAAAGCAGAGAACAGTAGTCATCCGGCAATGCAACATTTGCGAACTCGTCTAACATAAAAGTCACATGAATCGGGAGTCTGCCACCACAGTTAAAGTCCGCCTGATAATACAGCTCCTGAAATATCTGCGTATATAACATACCGATAATAAAGTTGTAGGACTTGTCACTATCCGGTATGACACAGAATAATGCTGTCTTGGTTTCCCCATCCCCGTTTACACCGATACCGATATCCGCAAGATTAAGCTCATCCTTGGATAAAAGCCTTAACACCTGCTTATTCTCCAGAAAGGCAAGTCTTGAGTTTGCACTGATAATAATGGAACGGACTGTATCTCCGGCACCACGCATACACTTGTTGTACTGTTTTACTGCCGGATGGTTTGCTCCAAGTGGCGAATTTTCTTCCAGAAACTTCATACGCACATCAAGCCTTGACGGTTTCCCCTGCTCCGTAACTTCTGCCTCTCCAAGAAGCTTTAGAACGGTTTCAAAGTTTCTCTTACTTGGCTTTTCCTCCAGCCACACATAATAAAAGATTGCCTGTAAGAACAGCCCCTCCGCTTTCTCCCAGAATGGGTCTGAAGGTGTTGCTCCTTTTGGTGTGGTATTACTGATAAGGTTGGTAATCAGCTTTACCACATCCGTTTCCTCCCTGATATAAGAAAACGGATTATAGCAGTCTGACTTATCCATCTCCAAAAGATTGATAACCTTCACATTATAGCCATTGTTCTTTAGCATCTCTCCGCAGCTTCTAAGGATTTCTCCTTTCGGGTCAGTACAGATAAAAGAGCAGTTATGGGGCATCTGCATCAGGTTCGGCTTTACCTCATAGAAAGTCTTACCTGCACCGGAACCGCCACAGATTAAAATGTTTCCGTTAAGCTTCAGCCTCCTGAAATCAAGGGACATCTTCACATTCTGACTCAGGATTCGGTTGAAATTCTCATCCTTATCCATCAGAATCTTATTTACCTTTGCCGGTGATTCTAACTTGGCTGTACCAAATTCCCTGCCGGGCATATAGTTTCTCTGACTGGTGTAATACATAACAACAGCCATAGCGTAGACTACTACAACTATGGCTATCATCTTAATCGTATTCTCATTGTAATAATTGGCAAAGGGAGCTTCACATACCTTACTGAACCGCTCCATAAAGTCCATCAGATTGATTCCCTGCTCCCATGCCCCGCCTATCAGATATCCAAGATACCCGGCAAGAACTGCACCAAGTAATAAAAACACCATGGACGGTTTCTTTTTACTTGTCTGCATAGGCACCTACCTCTTCTTTACTGTGGCAGATGTGGTTTTGGTATGGGTTGTCTTTGTTCTGGTTTCTGTCTTTGCCTGCGTTTTTTCATATCTCTCACGCACGGAAGCTTCCACCTTGTCATAATGCCTGTAAAGCTCATCCCCACGCTTGGTTTCCACAACACGGTTTTCTTCATCATACAGCTTGTAATCCTTGCTGCTGTCAATGAAGGTAAGCATGGTCTTTCCACTGTGAATATCCATGATATTCTCTTTGTTAAGCCATACATATCTTGCATTCTCTCCCCAGGTTCCCGGAACCCTTGTCTTAACCGCATGATCATTCTCTTTCACAATCAGTGTCTTGCTGATGGTAACATCCGAAAGATTGGTATTCTTGGATGCAGATACTGCCATCATGCGTTCTGCGAGGTTCTGATAACCCCTGATACGGTTGATAAAAGCATCCCTGTCCATAATTACCTTATGCTCTCCTGCTTCATTCTTCTCACCAAGCACACCGATAGTCTCAAGCTGCTTTAACACCGTTTCTGCCTGTGTACTGTCAATACTGAAGTTTTCCTTTACAGCATCCACACTGATACTCTGCTTCTCCATTGCAAACAGACCAACCTTTTCAATCAGTCCGTCCATTGCCGCACTGGCTCTCGCCCCTTCCGCAGTGTGGACTTTCTCGTTTCCCATTTTCTGGCTCTTCAGAAAATCCATCAGCTTTCCAAGCTGCTTTTCATCCCCGTTTTTCAAATAGTCATCAAATGTGGCAATACGACCAAAGCTTAACTTCTGAATCATCATGTTCACTCTTGGCACAGCCTCTGTATGGAAGATGACCTCACTCAGTCCGTCTTTCTTATTCACATCCGGCAACACCGAATAGAGAATACCGTACTTTTTCGCCATCTTTTCCACTTTCTTCATATCCTTGGTTTCAAACTGCAATACCTGCAAATCCCCGCCCTTCATAAGAAGCTTTCTCATGGAAGTCTTACCAAGTGACTTTTCATAATCAAGCATTCCTTTTAGAAAGTCGATTGCCTTCTGCATAGCACTGATACCGCCACTGCCTACCTTCATTGCAATCTCAATTCCGTCATATGCGACACGGATAATCTGCACCGCTTCCTGAATCTCTTCTGCCATCTAACATCCTCCTCTCTTACAATACAGGTTCTCTCAAAGAGCATCTTGGCATAAAACTCTGGGATGATTCATTCTCTTCACGAGTTTCTTCCTCATGAGCTTTCTCATCCTCAGCTTCCTGCTCCCTTCTGCTCTCATTGACCTTCTCTTTGATTTCTTCTGCATCGGCTCTTCTGACCTGCTCCTCTGTCACATCCACGCCATATGCCGTAAGCACTTCTGCCAGACGGTTGATTGCCTTTTCCTCTTCGATACGGTACATCTCAATGGATACCAAAAGGTTTTCAATCTGACTTACCCATGGTGGCTTCATATCAATCATCTTTGCATACTGAACCATTACCTTCTGTGATTCCTGTTCATCCTCACAATCAGCAATTTCCTCAATCAGCTTTCCGGTTAATGTCTTATCCCCACTGCGAAATGCAAACTGGACAACAAACTCTTTTTCCTTATCAGAAAAGCTGTGCTTTGTCTTACACAGTTCATTTACTGTCTCACTTATAATCGTTAAACCCATAGCTGCCTCCTAATAATCCATACTGTTTTCAAGCACTGCAATGTCGATGATTTCCTTCATCTTCTCTGCGGATACATTGTTATTGATAAGTTCCACAAGCTGACTTTCCGTAAGTCCCTTCTCGATGGCACTTCGTATCTGCACAAGCTGAGCCGGAACCAGATCACCACTTGCCAAAAGCTTTACGATATCCTGTCTGGATTTCTTCATAAAGCCAAGCTTACCAAGAAGTCCTGTAAATGCTCCCTGGTTGCCTTTTCTTATGGTTCTCTCCACCTGCACATGCTGCACAACTCTTCCATTTGCATCCACAACAGGTAACTGGTAATACACAGGTATCTGATAAGAACTTCCCGCTACCGGTCTTTCCTCAAGTACAGTCTGTGACTGAACTGTCTCCTGCTGTTTTTCTGCTTCCTTTGGTGTTTCCTTCTTTTCAGACTTCATTTCCGCTTTCTCAAGCAGCTTGTCCTCTAAGATATCAATTCGATTCTGCATCCTCTCCATCTCCTTCTTCTTATCTTCAATCTGCTCACGAAATCTTGCTATCGTGGCATTAGCTCTGTTTAACTGGTCCTGCTGACTGCCAAGTTCCGCTTCCGTATCTCCCAGCTTCTTAACAAGTTCATCATGAACATCCTCATCCTTCTTGGAATTCTCAAATATCTTAAGCTTTTTGTTCAGCTCATCGTATCGCTCCTCCTGAAACTGGATTTTGGCTACTGCCTCCTCAATCTGCTTTACCAGCCCCTGCACATACTCCGGTGCCACCTCGGAAGAAGAACGCACCTGTTTTACCTTTTCAAGCATCTGCTCAAAGGATTTACGCATCATGGCTGGTTTCTCACCATTTGCCACAACCGTCTCAATGTTCTCAACAGATATCCCCTTCTCTAAAAACTCAATGGCTACCTGTATCTGGTGTCCTGACATATCATACTTGGTTAAGAGTTCCACAAATGCTTCATCTGCCCCCTTACGCAGGCACTGTGACATCAGTTTCATCTGTGGCAGCTTAATATTTCTCTTTAAGTAAAGCTTCGTCTGCTCCTCTGTAAGCCCATACTCTATATCAGATTCCACAAGATCAATAATCTCCGGACTGTACTTTGCAGCACTTCTGAGATCATTGATATAGTTTCTATTCTTAATAGACTCTTCTATACTTCGTTCCATAAATACCTCCAAAAAAATACAGCCTATCGTTCAGGCTGCTTAGTAATTACTCTGTCTTGTGTTTTCTCATGGGTTTTATCCTTTTCCTCCCTGATTTCAGTATCCTCACTGACCATATCCTTCCAGATGGATTTTCCAAGATTCAGTTCCTTCGTGGATGCCCTCTCTTTGCTACTTACATAAGCAATCTGTTCTTTGTAATACTCACGAAGCTTCTTTATTTCCTCATAAGTATATCCTTCATCCTCCAGCTTCTTTGCAAGCTCCATCCACAGGTTATGCTCCTCCCAAAAGAAGTTATCCCCATTTTGAAAACTGGTTTCCGCAGTCTGCAATTCATCCATCTGATTTGCAATATCAAACAGACTTTTGCATCTCTGCTTTGCCCGGTAAACCCTGCTCTTCTCTGCTGATGATTCCTTTCTCTTATCTGTCAGATTAAGTACCGTCGAAGCAAGCTCCTCCATACTGTGAACATCATGTCTCACCAGAAATAGATACTGTTGTTGCAGCTTTTCCATCTTTCTGATATCGTCCTTATACTTCCATACCTGCGAATACGGTTTCTTCTTCAGCTTTCCTATCCGGTACAGCTTCGCATAGTACCGCTTCTGCAATCCGGTCAGTCTTGCCCTCTTGTACCTTCTCACATAACACTTTACTATCTCCGGCTTAAACTCCTTGTTCGACTGATAAAAGGATAAGTCCTCTTCCGCAATTCTTCGTCTTATGCTATCCTCGGTATATTCATCTCCCAGAGTCTTACACCTTCTGTACCTGCCCATTCCCGGCGGCTCTACTGCAAGATGCTTTCCCTGTTTGATTTCATATCCCTTATCCATAAGCAGCTCCAGAAATCCGTCAAAATCATTTGCCTGCAATATACAGGCATCCAAATCCCGCTTTATCATTTTGTCCCAGACAAATTTTCCATCCCGGTAATCATTGTGTTCCCTGTAATAATCACGATCTTCTTCCCTTTCACTGCCTATATCAATGGTAGATAACCCGTATTCCTCGCAAAGTCGGTTCGTAATAGGCTGGATGTCCTTCGCCCAGTCACCTTTCTCATACCGATACTTTCTTCCGTCCACAAAGCTGACACTGTTATAAATAATGTGTGCGTGAATGTGATCCGTATTATCGTGAATACAGTAAACAGCCTCATACTGTGCCCCAAGATATTCCGCAACAAATTTCTGCGTTATCTCATAAGCAGTATCAGGAGTAACTTCCCCTTCCTTAAATGAAATAATGAGATGATACCCCTGACGTTTATCCACCTTATTGAATTTCTTTTTGGTATTCATCATCTGCTTAAAGGCTGTATCCTGCTGACAGTTCATTCCGCCTATCAGTCTCCCATCCTGTGTTTTCTCAGGATTCATGACATACTCAAGTGCCTGCTTCAAATGCTTTCCGTGAAAGTGTCCTCCACAGTCTTTCATATAAAGTATCTTACTGATTGCCAACCATATCCACCACCTTTGCCACCGCAACATTCAGCTTTCGCATATATGCAACCAGCCTGTCCTTATCCGCATTGGAATAAATCCCCGCATTGTGGTTATGGGTAATCTGATTGATATTAACACCAATTCGGTTTACCTCATTGATTAAATCACGAAGAAGCTGTCGCACCTCCGGGTAATCGTTTGGCTTTTGGGAAATCATCAGTCGGAGATACTGGGATTCCGTCATTCCGGCAGCTTTTGCTTTTTCTTCCAAAAGCTTCGCTTCCTCCGGTGTCATTCTGAGAAGCTTACTGACACTATGCTGTCTCTTCTCCATGAAATCACCTGCTCCTTCCACTTATCGTAGGCTGCTTTATCTCTGAAACTAATGTGCTCACTGACTGCTCCACCCCATTCTTTTTTAGGTTTGCAATGAAATGGTCTGCCAGTTCCTCTGCAAGCTTTTCTATACCCGCACGATACTTCGTCTGATCAAACAGTTTATCCAGTATGGCTTCCTCCCGTTTCAGGCTTTCATACTTGCTCTGCTTATTCGCAAAATCCACCATATCCTTCGGGTCCTGTCTTGCAGCATCCATGTCCAGTATAAGTTCATAATTCCATTCACACACAGCATCAATTAAATCGTCTACTGAGAAATCATCCCAGACGATTTCTCCCGGAACATCATCCATGTCTCCTCTGAATAACCTGCCCTCAGCAAATCCTACCACATAGTCGTGACCTTCCATATAGCCAAGCAGCATCTCTGCCTCTTTATCCGTCATCACAATGCTGATGTCATTCTCTCTGATAAAAGAAAGCAATGCTTCCGGCTGACTGATTTCCGTTATGCTTACATCTCCAATTCCCATCGCTTTAACCACACCTCCTTATCTGTGTTTTGAGAAATGTTACAGAAGCCTTCAGAGTTCAGAGCATAGCCCTGTCCTCTGCCAGATACGCATTTTGGATATCCATCCAAAAATGCATCTGGTTAGGGGAGAAATCCCCTAAAACCCCTGATATTTATATAGGTGCGTCACTTTTTGACTCACCTTTTTGAAAAGTGCGAAACTTTTTGACTCACTTTTTGGAAAAGTACGTCACATTGTGACTCACCTTTTTTGTCAGAAACCTATCTGTCAGTGAAGGTGTGTCACTTTTTGACTCACCTTTTGAAAAAGTGCGAAACTTTTTTACCTACTTTTTGCAAAAGTGCGTCACATTGTGACTCACCTCCAGATTGTGTTTCGTTGCCACAAGCCATTCATTGTAATCCTTATATCCTTCGGGCGGTGGACAATCCTCTACTTCATACCCCATACCATAGTATTTCTCCATTAGCTGGGCAGCCGCCTTTCTTCCCGGTTCATCCCCATCCAGACAAAACTTAATGGAAGTAATCTGTGGATGTTCCTTAAGGAATTTGACAAGAGGAGCATCTGCGAGCATTCCAAGTGCCAGCTTGTTCGTCTCATAATCAGAGAAAATGTCCACATAGCTCATCAGGTCGATAGCACCCTCAAATACTACAAGTTCCGCACTCTCGTCATTGACCACATTAAATCCATACTCTTTGTCATTGCCTGCCACATCGCACTTAAACGGCTTTCCTTCCTTATCAAACACACCTCTCATGCTTGCAAATCTGGTAACGCCATTCTTGTCATTCCCCTTAAATACAATGTTATGGTAATGCCTGCTCTCATAAATAAGTCCCTGCGATATAAAGTAGTCGATAACATCTTTACTGATGCCTCGTTCTTCCTTCAGATAGGAATACAGGAAACTATTATCCGGTGAAGGTACAGGTAATACAAAAGGCTTAGGTTCCTGCTTTTTCTTTGCCTCCACCTGATATTTAAGCTCCGGCTTTTTTCCGACATCTTCAATCCGGCGATACCCTGCAAAATCAAGCAGCCACCATACTGCTTCTTTTACCTCCATACCACAGAACACCCGCAAAAAATCAATTTGCGAACCTCCATTCTCACCCTTATCATATTGTCTCGACCATCGGAACCAGTGGCTCTTATCATAGATTCGTATGGAATCCATTTCCTTAAGAGTGTGATAATGACCAACTCTTTTTACCGTATATCCCAGATAAGATGCTACTGCTGTCAAGTCAACACTTTTAGCAATGGCAAGCTCTTCCTCTGTAAATCGTTCGTTCATCATTACCTTCCTTTCCCTCTCTCTGCCACAAGACTATTGTTAAAACTAAAGTTCTTATAATCAGTCGAATAGGTAATATTCGGATTGTCAATCAGTCCTTTTTCTTTAAAACTGAAAAATTCCCTGTTATCACCGCCAACAATCACATGGTCAACTAACTGAATCCCAACCATTGAACATACTGCGTTCATCCGGTCCGTTATCATGGTATCCATCTTACTGGGAAGCAGGTTCCCACTTGGATGTGAATGAATCAGCATAATACTTGCAGCATTGGAAAGGATACTTGATTTCAGTATTTCTCTTGGATGCACTAAAGCTTCATTCAGTGAACCAATGCTTGCAAAAGTCACATTGATAGGTTTTAAATCTGATTGCAGATTTACTACACAGACAACTTCCCTGTCCATTTCACACAGAAGTTCTCCAATGGTAGCTGCTGCTTCATAGGGATTCTGCAAAGGAAACTCCGAATAAAGGGGAGCCTCCTTCACAAGCTTCACTCTTACCACATCAAGCTTAAAGGCATTATCTGCATCTGTCACAAGTGTTTTCTCTTCTTTCATCCGCATCCTCCTTTATCTCAACCTGTATCATGAAGTCTCCATCCCAGGCATTTATAAGAGCAATCAGTTCCTTTACGGTCATTTCCTGCTCCATAAGCTGCCTCCTATCTGGACTTTCCTGTATCGTAGATAAGCTGTGCTTCCGCGACGATACCATCAAGACGCTTGTTAGGTGTGTCCGTTGCAAGGGTAAGCCTTCTCGCATCCTTATCATAGTGATACACCTGATTGGATAAACGTTCCTCCAATGCCACCTGATCCATGTTGATTTCATTTACCATCGCTGCAAGCTCATAAGGATCACCCATATCCGTAGATACTGCAATACACTCATGCACAGACGAAGGTAATATATAAAGGTCTGTTTCAAGTCTCTCAGCAAGCTTATGGAGATTGTCCTCATAAAGCATGGAAACGGCACCATTGAGTCCTCTGTCATTACTGATAACCCACATCATCTTTTCTTCCGGAATATCGCCAATCATCATCTCTGCGATTTCCATAGGCATTCCGTCTGCGATGAACATTTCCTTCATCACATCATTCATAGACCTTACTGTCGGTGGCAGAATTCTTCTGGTATTCTCTACTGCACACTTGAACAACTGCTCCTCTGTCATTCCAAGCTGATTGGCAAGGCTGTTTTTCACCACAGAACTCTGGATGCCCTTCTCATCCATACTCACTACCCAGCGGTAGATAATGGATAAGTCCTGAAACTCCCTGTGTGGCATGTCCCTTAACATATCTTCATTCTGCAGCGTATTGACAACCTGAAACACAATGTTGTCCTTTGCACTTTCAAAATCAAGCTTTCCTACCTCCGGAACCCTATCAAATGCCTTTTCCATAAGCTTTGCGGCACTCTGCAATACCTCCTGCAGATTCTCTGTTTTCAAATAATGCTCGTACATGTCATTGATATAGATGGTAGGCGATACATTTCTGCCTGCCTCATTACTTACCATTGTAAGTCCGTCTAGATTCTTGTTTACCTTATTCACCGGCTCTACACGAAGAGCCATATCCTGAAACTGTGGCGATAAATAATCCTTAAACTTTTCCGCCACTACTTCCTTAAAAATCTCATAATTCATCATATAAACTGTTCCTCCTTAATCTTTTTCTCAAAAGGACATTCTCTGCATGGTACAGGGCACAACACTTCTAACGGAACCCACAATACCTCCGCTACCTTTTTCAACTTCTCAAGGTCCGGGAAACCTTCGTCCCGTTCAAATGCTTCGATGATTCTTTCTCCATCTGAGCCAAAGCCGCATCGTCTGCCCAATTCCTTTATGCTTAATCCTCTTTTCTCACGGTATTCTTTGATTGCTTTACCAATCAAAAGCTCTCACCTCCAGTTTTCAAAAAAAGAGGTGCAAGCACATACGGCCTACACCTCATAAAAATGATACTTATTCAGTTGCTTCGTCGTCTTCCTTCTTTTTCCAAAAGAAAGCTCCCACACCTGCCAACAGTGCAGTTAAACCAAGTCCTGCCCAGAGCCAAGGATTAAAATTATCCCCGGTCTGCGGAAGCTTAGGTTCTGTAGGTTTGTTAGTGAGTGATAAAGTATATTCCACACACTCAGGTGCGTTATCATCATACTGTAATACTACCTCATGAACTGTTTCATCCAGAATATATCCTTCCGCTGCTTTTGTCTCTACAACAAAGTAATGGATATCCTCTTTGAAGCTGCCATCCTCATTGTAAGTGCAGATAGGAAGTTCCTTGGATTCTGCATGACCATCTTTGTCAGTTATAACAGTTTCAATGACCTTGCCATCCTTATCACGGATTTCAAACTCAACTCCTGCAATAGGCTTCTTGGTCACTTCATCTGTTTTTTCGATAATAATCTTACCAACAGCGTACTCATCCTTCATTGTTACCTTCTGGATTTCTTCTGTCTCTGTCACTTCAAATTCCACATCGTTTGCAATCTTGTAGCCATAAGGAGCTGTCTCTTCACGAAGGATATATTTTCCTGCCGGAAGTCTCTCGATAAGGTGTGACTTTCCTGCATCGGAAGTCCAGCTCTCAACTACATTACCTTCTGAATCGATGATAGAAAGTTTTGCACCTGCAAGCTCCTTCTCGCCTGTAATGTCAGTCTTTGAAAACTCTACCTTGATTGGTGTATTCTCAAACTCTGCCTCAAACTCGATAACAGCAACACCTTCCTGATATTTTGCCTCCACATCAAATACTTCATCAGACTTCACATATCCCTTTGGAGCTTCAATCTCCTTCACATAGTAGTTGCCAAGAGGAAGGTCGGAGATAAATGTTGCTGTGCCATTCTCGCCTGTTACAGCCTTTTCAATCAGCGTATCAGCCTTAACGATGACTCTGCCATCCACATCCACAATATCCTCTTTCGCATACAATCCAAAGATTGCACCGGAAAGCACTTCGTCTGTTTCAGCATCTTTCTTGATAACAGAAATCTCTACCTTCTGTCTTTCGTTTGTTACATCCATACCTGCATATACAATCTCTGTATTCTGGTCGATATAGGAAAGAACGGCTTCGATTGGTGTACTGTCAAGGACGAAACCTTCCAGAGTCTCGGTCTCTACAAGATAGTATTTACCAAGCGGAAGGTCTGAAATCATTGCAATTCCATCATCATTTGTAACGATGGTTGCCACAAGCTCATCTGCCTCATAATAAACAGTATCCAATCCGTCAGGACTTACAATGTCCTCGCTTGCATATACCTCAAAGGTGACACCTGCAAGTGACTTTTTGAAATAGTCAAATATGAAATCGTACCAGTGACCTTTTACAAGGTTAATGTCTGTAAGGAACTCTCCATCCTTATTGATGATAATTGTTCCGGTAGGCACTTCATCCTTCATAACAACACTCTGGATTTCATCCGTATCAACTACGGTAAATGCTACATCTGTTGCCTGTAAATATCCGTAAGGAGCAAACTCTTCACGAAGGATATAAGTTTCTCCCACATGGAGTCTTTGAATTACATGTGTTTCTCCTGCCTCAGATGTCCATGTCTCGATTACATTTCCATCCTTGTCAATAACAGAAAGTGTTGCACCGGAAAGCTCTGCACCACTTGTGATATCTTCCTTTGTAAACTCAAAGGTTGTAGGGAAGTTATGGTATATTGCAGTATCCGTACTATACTTGATATCCTGTCCCTTATAAGTTGCATCAAATTCTACGATTTCATCAGAAGAAGCATAACCAAGAGGTGCCTTGATTTCCTTTGCATAGTAGTTACCAAGAGGATAATCCTTCACAAAGAAAATATCTCCGTTTTCATCAGAAACAGCTACCTCAAGCAGGGTATCTTTCTCTACGATTACATCGCCATCCGCATTTTCGATATCCTCAGATGCATATAAACCAAACTCTGCACCTGCAATACCTTTTCCGGTTTCTCCATCCAGTTTATCAATGGATAAGTCAACCTTCTGTCTTTCATTTGCAAATGTCATACCCTCCTTAATTACCGGAGTCCTATCATCCACATAAACAAAAGTTACAAACTGCTCTTCCTTGTTCAGCACATATCCGTAAGGAGCTTCCACTTCCACTACTCTGTACTTTCCAAGAGGAAGGTCAGATACTACAGCTTTTCCATTGTCATCCGTAACAACAGTTGCTACCAGATCACCGTCACTGTAATACTTGGTTCTGTTTCCGTCAGAATCGCACTGCATATCAGCAGTATAAATGTCCTCCGCAGCATAAATCTCAAACTTGGCACCGGAAAGGCTGCCTTCCTTATAGACAAATTCCTTATCTTCGGAATCTGCAAACAGACCGCCCTTATAGGCATCCAGAACTTCACCCTTTTTCTCAATGGTAAGCTCACCAACCGCAGGAGCATCTTCATACTCTACTGTGATGATTGCTTCGTAAGTGTCAGGGTCAACCTCATAGAAAGTATCTGTATCAACCTTTACTTCCACATAGTTGTCATTCAGTACATAACCGAAAGGTGCTGCCACCTCTTCAATACGATAATTACCAAGCTTTAATACATCCGGCAGAATCAGATCGCCGTCTTCGTCAGTGAAGAATGAAGTATGCACTTTCTTTGACGGATAAGTGGTAATCATCTCCACATACTCATTGGTATCCAGATTGAAAATCTTAAACTCCGTATTCGGAATAAGAACTGTCTGCTTTGTGTCCGCATCCTTCTTAATCACACGAAGCTTTGCGGTAAATTCTCTGTCGATGAATACTCTCCATACCTGTGGTTCTGTCGGATGGTTTTCCACAATCTTAACTTCAAAAGGCTTGATAGTTTCCATGTTGTGAGGTGTTGTAGACTCAATCACGACATAGGTTCCGTAAGGAATTGCAATGGATACTGCATGACCTTTTTCATCTGTGAAAATCTCTGTCTTGCCATCATTGCCGATAACTACCGGTGTTGCCTTGTCAAAATCATAGCTTCCATCTTTCTTTACAGGTAAAGAAGATTTCAAATATGCTGTAAATCCTGCTCCTGCAAGAAGTGGTGCTTCCGTATCATCGCCATTATCAGAAACTTTGATAAGCTGGAATGGCTGCTTGATTACCTGCTCTTTTGATGTTGTGCTTCTTGATACTTCGGCTACCATGTCACCTTCATAATCACACACCACATCATGCTCCTCTTCATCCAGAAGATATCCTTCCGGAGGTGTGATTTCCTTAACATAATAATCACCAAGGTAAAGGTTCTTTACCTCTGCATCTCCATTGGCATCAATTGTCATGGTTGCTACAAGATCATTTGCCTTAAAGACAACACCTGTCGCACCATCCGGATGCACAATGTCCTTGCGGGCATATAAACCATAAACAGCTCCCTCAAAAGTAGCATCGCCCTGCGGAACTGCAAGACCTGTCTCCTTATCCACCTTGTAGATATGAATCTTTGCTGTTGTTCTGTCATTTACAAAGGTATGGGAAAATGCTGCCTTTGCAGTTGTTTCAGACAGATAGTTAAAAGTAAACTCATACACATCAGATGAATTTCTCTGATATCCGTAAGGAGCCTTTGTTTCCGAAATATAATATCCGTTAGCAATCGGTAAATCTACTGTATAAGCTGCCTTTCCGTCCTCTCCTGTTGTTACAGTCTGTAAAGCTGTTCCCTTTGTTACAATAACCTGACCTGCATAGTTTTTGATGTCATTTCCTGCATACATGGTGTACTGACCGCCATCAAGTACATTTGCTGTGTCAGAGTCTTTCTTGATTACGGATACTTCCGCTTTCTGTCTCTCATTGTAAACAGTTGTAGCCTCATACTGGACTGTCACCATCTGGTCCTTATACTCCACATTTACTGTCTGTGGTGTAGAATTGATGGTATATCCGTTGATGCTCTTAATCTCTGTTACAACATAAGTCCCGAGATGAAGGTCTGTGAGAACCACCTGACCGTCACTTCCGGTTGTAAGGCTTTCTGCAACAACATCACCCTTGTTGTAAACCTTTGTTCCGTCTGCCTTATAGATATCTGCTCCTGCTGTTACCTTAAAGGTTGCTCCCGGCAGCTTTTTCTTTTCGTAAGTGAAGTTGCTGCCATTCCATCCGGAAAGCACCTCACCTTCCTTGTAGATTGTGATTGCACCGAGCTGTTCTTTGTTAGATGCTGTAAAGGAAGTGGTCTGTCCTGCCTTGACGGTAAGTGTATGAACCTTATTGCTCAACACATACCCCTTTGGAGCCTGAATCTCCTTCACATAGTAGGTTCCTGCTACTAATGCCTTTGAGGTTGCTGAGTCATCGCTACCGGATGTAATGGTATCTACCTGATTGGTACAGCTGCTATCGGTATAAATACCATACTTTGCTCCGGAAAGCTTAGCTCCACTTTCCTCGTCCTGCTTGATTACCTTGCCATAGCCGATATTTTCAGTCTTGACCTTGATATAAGCAGAAACCGGATCAGCGGAAGGTCTCTCGGAAACGAACTCCTGATAACCTTCTTTTCCGGTAAGCCAGAATACACAACTTGAAGTTGTATCAACTGCTCCAATGGTTGAATTAAACGTACCAAGTGTTGCTGTAGTATTCACATTATTGGTATAAATCGTCATGGAATTTCCACTCTTTGATACATTAAATCCGTCTATGGAAAAGTCATAATTTCCAAGCACACCATTCGCATCACTAAAGGTGTATTCAAATCTCTGATTTCCTTCATTCCACTTCAGCTCATATGTTGAAGCACCACTCTTCGTAGCTGATGCAAAGCTTGGTCTTGTGGCATTATAAGAAGCATTGATTTTGCTTCTTAATGTCTCATAATACGAGTAAGACGCTGATGAATCAGGTGCACAGGCACATAACTGACTGGCAGCCGAATCAGCACTGCCTGTTCCAAAAAGATTATTCACAATAACCCATACCATCGCTTGCGTTGCAATAAACTGATTGCACTGGTCATTGGTAGGTGCCTTTGCTTCATTTGTGGAATATCCAAAATACATACAGTAGGCAAGAAGCTTTTCCTGCGATGCGGAAAGATTTGTATTCGGGTTACTGTCACTGTTCATAAGCTGTCCGCCTTTTGCTGACAGTCCATAGTTCATACAGTATGCCGAGTGACCGTCAATCATTGCATAGAGAATTCCGCCTGTGTGCTTACTGTTAAACTCACTGATTACACCGTGATCCTTTGCTGATGCAGTCCAGAACGCAATATTTGCACTTGGACTTGCTGCAAATGCGGTTGTGCCGTTTGAAAACAGTGTAGTGAATACGGTAAGCATTGCAAGAAAACCTGCCATAATTCGTTTAAATTTCTGTTTCACTATACATTCCTCCTTAAAAAAATGGCACAAAAATAGCAGGTCACTTTCATGTCCTGCCATTTTCGTATTTATTGAATTGTTATTATCTGAGACAGCGGAACTCATAGAAGTCAGTTCCACCTGTGTTGTGGATCCCTGCATATACGATATTGAATACCGGACTGTTTTCCAGTAACAGCATGTCTGCTATGTAAGTTGCGATTGCATCCTCACTTCGCAGCGGCTGTCCTGAAGTAGTGCCTGCCGTATTCAGGTCTGTTTCAACAAATACACTGTAGTAGCTGTTTTCCAGACCATCATATGGATAATACTCATTGTATTCTTCCTGAGTAATCCTGCCCTCTGCCAGAGCATTCGCAAGATTGTCCTGCGTGGTAATCATTCCGCCAGCCTGACATTTCGAGATTGCCTTTGCCACTACCGAATCCGGGCTGTATCCATTTACTTCCGGCTCTGGTTCAGGTTCCGGAGTCTTTTCCGGTTCCTGCTTTGGTTTTTCCTCATTTGGACTTTCCGCAGGCTTAGAACTCTCTTCCTGCTTCGGAGTTTCTTTTTCACTGCTTTCCTCTGCAACTTCCTTTTTATCTGTTACAGGCTCCTCAGTTACTTTCTCGTCAGCTGGAGTTGTTTCTTCCTCTACCTCTTCCACGGTGATTTCCTCTTTAGGAGCTTCCGTGGTAACTGCCTCTGTGTCGTTCTTTGTCTCAGCATCTTCATAACCAGCCTTTGCATCAGTTGCCACTTCCTTAGTGGAACCGCAGCCGGTTACAGATAAAATCATTACGGATAAAAGAAACATAAGCAATTTTTTCATAATCGTCACCTATCCTTTCCGTAAGAGGGATAGGCTGTTGTGTCCGTGCCTGTCCACCCTTACTGTGAACAATCCTTATAGGTACACGGGACACTTAACTGGGACTGTCCCGTACTCTGTGCATCTTAATCTCCTTCCATTATACCGCCAAATTCTTCATTCTGAAGAAATATTGCATCAGTCTTCTGTTCTTGCGATAGTTTGCAAAAGTCTTCATCATAATGCTCTCCTTCCTTCTATCTATGGTGTACCTGCCCTGACAAAGGCAAGAAACACTCTTCCTACAAGTCCTAACAGCAAGAGGAAAACCTTTGCCACATTCAGGACTAATTGCAATGCGTGAAGTAAAATCCATGCGATTGCTTTCAATATCGTTACTAATATGTTGCCTAATCCGGCAAAGAATCTTCCTACCATAACTACTCCTCCATATCCGGCATATAGCTAAGTGCGTACCCTAAAACATCTTCGTCGTCCTCCTCAGCCTGCTCGGTTTTCTCCATCGGTTGCTGAGCCATCGGAACCGATATCCCCGGTTCTCCTTTTCCTGATAAACTGATTCTGATTATCTCATCTTTTGCTGCCATAACTGCTGCATCAATCATCTGCTGTTTCAATTCTTCCAATTCAGCTTTTGTTACATAAGCACTATTATCTTTTGGTGCAGCAACAAAGGCTTCTTCTCCGAAATGGTCTATATAATATTCGGTCGCAGTTATCATGAACTGACTTTTGGATTTACACACCTCCGGACTCAGCTTGGAAAGAATCTCATTTACTCTTCGATGTTGAGGATTCTTAATATTAAATCTGCAGGTATGCTTTACAATATGATCCATTGCCATCTGTTCCACCCCCTTATGCCAGCTTCTTCATCTTACGAAGTGCCATCAGAGCTAACTGCTCATATCCTTTTGCATTGGCTCTGATATCCGTAATGTAACTGATGTTATTCTGATTAAGTCCTCCAAACAGCTTCATCACCGATGCACCGCCACCAACAAAAACTATCGGTGTTGTTGCCAGGTTATATCCGTACTCCCTGATTGAGTTATACACTCTCTCACAAAATGCCTCAATCTCATCCTTGGCAATATCATAATATTTACGGTCAATCTCACATCTTCCGGTTCTCATAATATCCTGAATATAGGATTCATCCAGTTCCCCGTTCAGTTGTCTTACACACTGTTCGTTGATAGTTCTCATACAGGTAATCAATCCTTTCGGAATAGTTACACACTTTGACTCATCAGGTACTTTATCAACAACCGGCATCAAGTCTATTGTCCAAGAACCGATATCTACTATCAATGTCTTCTTGCCAAAGTTCTGAAGCTTATCTGCGACCGCCGCATAACACTGAGGAAATACTGCTGCATTTTCAATTAAGATATGATACCTGATACTTTCAAAAATAAATTCAATATCTTTCTCCGCTGTGAGATACTTCAAAAAATCAGCTTTCTCACTACCAAATCTTGTGAGTGGCAATCCTACTGCTAAGAATACTCTTGCTTCATTCAAGCCCCTTCGTCTTAATTCCTTTGCCACTGCCGCCAAAGTCAAAAGATAAAATGTATCATCCTCTGTCTTTGTACTTCTTACTTCCTGTCTAAAACCACCAACCTTGTAATATTTTCCTTTATACTCAAGAACGCCATCAAATAATGCAGGCTCAGTTGTAATTTCCTTCACGCCAGTAACAAATATCTGCGACGAGGTTTTAATATTACTCCAGCCGTGGTCAATACCAATTACTTCGATTTTGTTATTCATTTTCTGCTTCCTCCTTAATAGATTGCAAATGTTCATTATAGCTTGCACACCACCGATTGATCATTACTACCGATAGTGCTTTCCCTCCTTTGACCAAGTTAATCTTCCCATACCAAATCCCTCCTAACAAAAAAGGTAGGACCCGGTCAGCTCGACTCATACTTTGAGTCCGGAAAACTAACTTAGTCCTACCTTAATATGGTTATTAAATTGTGTGTATTCCACATAAGCCTGTGTCAGTGAAATGTGAAATCAATTACACGATTTAGGATAGCTCGTGTCATAATGTCAGAATAATCTGACCTTTGAAAATCACCTGACTGCTCGTGTCATACTAATGCATTTTGTTCTTGTTTTAAGTCTATTTCGGCGCCGTCCTAAACCCATTCTCACATAAAAAATGCGATTTTTTTATAGGACTAAATTAGCTGAAACCCGCTTAATTACTGGCTTTCTTCTAACCTAACATTAGTATAACTTGAGCACCTGTCGCCTTCATAAACAGTATTAACCCTCCATTGCATGTTAAATAATTGCTTTGGAGTTATTATGTGGAAAATCATCAAAATTATTCTTCCACGATCCCAGCCAGCGTCATCTTTAGATCCTCTGCGCTTATCGGCTTGGCTATGTATCCGTTCATGCCCACCTCAAAGGCTTTCTTACGGTCTTCGTTGAACGCATTTGCAGTCATAGCGATTATAGGTATATCCGCCAGGCGTCTGTCGTCCAGCTTTCGTATGATCATGGTTGCCTTGTAACCATCCATGTTCGGCATCTGTATATCCATGAGGATGAGATCGTAGTATCCCGGCTCCGCTTTCTCCAGCATGTCTATACACTGGATTCCGTCTGCGGCTCTGTCGACCTCCATGCCCGCACCGGCAAGTATCGTCATTGTTATCTCAGCGTTCAGATCGTTATCCTCCGCCAGGATTATCCTTCTGCCCTCAAATGAATAATCCTCGTTGCGCTTCTCTACCGAACCAGCATCCTCAACATTCTGGGATATACGATGCTCAAGTGTAACAGTAAATGTCGTACCCTTTCCCGGTTCACTCTGCACATCTATATCTCCCCCCATAAGGTCGACTATCTTCTTAACTATAGCCATGCCAAGTCCTGTTCCAAACTGTCCGCTCTCCGTGGATGTCTGTTCCCTGCTGAAATCCTCAAATATATGCTCCAGGAAATCCTCCGACATTCCAATTCCCGTGTCACTGACCACTGTGCGTATCCTCACATAACCATCCCTGTCGCATGGAAGCTCATCGATCTTCACCGCAACGCTGTCTCCTGGAAGAGAATACTTATATGCGTTGTTGATGATGTTCATGAGTATCTCTTTTATCTTCACTACATCACATAGAATATTGTTATGCTTCACATTCACATTCCATGTAAAGTCTATGTTCTTCTCCTTCATCTGACTTTCAAACAGCCAGTACACCGAATCAAGACTTTTAAGTGATATACTGCTCTCGTCCAGTTCTGTCTTGCCGCTCTCTATCCTTGCCATCTCCAATACATTGTTGATAAGGGACAGCAGATAATCACTTGATGATCTGATCTTGGCTATATAATCGCGCGCCTTGTCCTGGTCGGACAGGTTGTCATTCAGAAGGTCTGTGAAGCCTATTATCGCGTTCATAGGGGTTCTTATATCATGAGACATGGAGTTGAGGAACACCGTCTTAGCGTTGTTAGCCTTATTCGCCATATCCAGGGCATTCTCCAGCTCGTGGTTGGCCTTCTCGATAACCTCAAGCTTCTCAACCTTTCTAATATCCTCCATGCAGAGCTCTATATACACGAACATCGCCGAAAGCGTCAGTCCAGCCAGAACATAAGAACCACCCGCAACAATCTGCAACACTGAACATATAAGCGCAGGTATGAGTGCTATAGTTATGATGACGGCAGATCTTTTCTCTCTTCTGGTAATGGAATATACTATCGCACTGACGAGTGTCACAAATACATAGGTATATGGAAGTACCACCTGAAGTGCGAACAATGCTCCTCTGCGATACATGCCCGTATCATCCACGTAGAAAAGCCAGCCTGTCCACCACGAGACCACACACAGCACAATCATCAGAACAAGCGGAATACTGCGCAATGCCCGTATTATCTTTTTTTCCACAAATAATGAATTCTGTATGCTCTCGAAAAAATAAAACCATTCATATGTCACAAATGTCTCTGCGATCATGAATCCGCAATTCAACACAAAAACCACCGCGGCCGGCATACGCACCAGTCCTGCGTCAACCATTCTTACAGGTATATTTATTATCTGGAAAGCAATTACTCCGAATACAAAATGAGAAAACGATCTTATGATCTTATTATTTCTTTGATTAAGACATCTCACACCTATATAGAGCATGATTATCAGTATGGTGTATTCACACATCATCGTCTGCAAGTGCTGTGTCATATTTACCCCCCTTAGCGCAATACGCTGAATTCTCTGTTATGACTGCTCCATACCTCGTAGAGCATTTCCTCAAACTTTCCTATGTTCACCGGCTTGGACAGATATCCCTTCATCCTTGCCCTTGGTAGCATTGAACTCATCAACCAGATCGTCAAATATTGCCTGCTGGGGTTCCATTGTAGCAATGCCATATCTTCAGTGATACCGGATGATCTGGATCAAGATTCACCTTCTTCGCTGTATCGCCGTCTGAATCACCACAACCAGCAAGCATACTCACGGCCATAACAGCCGCCATCATTCTGGCAATAGTCCTCTTCTTCATCTCATAAATCTCTTCTATTTTCTCACACTACAATGATCTATTCAACACTCTTAAGAGCATTTACAGTTATCTTATACTGCTCACTGACCTTCTCATACAAAGCCTCATATCCATCAAGCTCTCTCCCCCTGAGCTTCTCTGTCAGATCCGAGCTCACTGTATACAGATTCTTAAGTCCAAGGTTCAGGCATATCCCCTTCAGTGTATGTGCTGCCCTGAATGCCTTCTCGGCATTCTTCTCCGCAAGAGCCTCTGTCAGTTCATTGTAGCTTCCATCATCTATAAACTTAAGTGCGAATCTCTGTATAAGGCTCTCACTGCCAAGTCTGCCAAGTACATCCTCAAAATCTGCTCCTATTGTATCATAACACTCTCTGATGTTCATATCTGGTTCTCCTTCTTCATCTCATATCTGCACACAAGCTCTTCAAATTCCTGTCTGGACTCCTTGAAGCACTCTATAAGTCTCGGTGAAAATGTTCCACACTCTCCATCAAGTATCATCTGATATGCCTTGCCCTTCTCTATAGCCTTCTTGTATACCCTGTCACTCACAAGAGCGTCATACACATCCGCTATGGACACAAGCTGTGCCGATATCGGTATATCCTCACCGGCCAGTCCGTCAGGATAGCCCTTTCCATCATATCTCTCATGATGGTGGCGGCATATCTCATAGCTGATCTTCTCGTATTCCTCACTCCACGTGCCTGCAATCTGTGTAAGTATCTCACAGCCCTTTGTCGTGTGGGTCTTCATATATTCAAACTCTTCATCTGTAAGCCTGCCCGGCTTCAGGAGCACACTGTCCTTAATGGCTATCTTGCCTATGTCATGAAGTGGACTGGCTGCAACTATTACAGCTATCTTCTCCGGTGTAAGGCCGTACTCCGGATATTTCTCCGCAGCCTTCTCTGCAAGTATATTGGTAAATTCCTTTACCCTCTTGATATGCTCACCGCTCTCAAGATTCCTGTATTCAACAACCGTGCCTAAAACGTCCACTATCTTCTCATTGGTCTCACGTATCTGCTCTGCCTGAGCCTGAAACAGTTTGTTCTTCTCCTCCAGCTCTCTTGTCTGCAGTCTGACTTTATCCTCCAAATGATTCTTGTACATGAACAGCTCGGCTGTGTTCTTGACTCTTCTCCTGACCGTAACACTGTCAAATGGCTTTCTTATGAAATCCGTAACACCCATCTCAAGACATTTCACCTCAACATCCCTTGCGGATTCAGCACTTATGACGATAACCGGTATCCTCTCCAGCAGACCATGCTCTCTCATATAATCCAGTACAGCGTATCCATCCACATTCGGCATGATGAGATCCAGCAGCATAGCAGTTATCCCCTCGCTATCCGTTTTCAGGATCTCTATCGTCTGTAAACCATCTGATGCCTGCAGTACCTCGTACTCATCGCCAAGCGCAACCGCCAGAATCTCTCTGTTCAGTTCGATGTCATCAACAATCAAAACTTTTTCTCTCATTTGATCCACTCCTCAATGTAGTATTTTCACTTGCAACTGCTTTTGTATTTTTCACATATTGGATCTTTTGTATAATTACGCAAAATCTTTGTAAATACCCGCATTAATTCTATTGTCTTTAACAAATATTGTCTATGGAATTAATTGACATTAATATGGATTTTTTCTCTCAAAATAGGTAAAATTGTCTTAAAAACAGAGCTTTATGTATTAATATATCAAAAATCTACACACCTAAAGGGGGGGTATTTTATGGATAATTTTGTTATACTACAGCAGATGGTTGCCATTGACAGAGCCCAGAACCGTTTTGAACTCCGAGCATCCATACAGACTCTGCTCCGTATCATCGGAAGTTGCACTTCGTCAGAACGAGTTTATATTTTTGACTGGGATGAGACTGACAACGTATTCCGCAACTCATATGAGTGGTGCGGTGACAATGTGCAGCCATGGATTGACAATCTTCAGTCCGTGGATTCCGCCGACATGCCTTACTGGCTGGAAGCATTTGAGCGCGGCGACAGTATGATCATAGATAACGTGGAGGATGTGAAGGATCTCATGCCTTCCGAGTATCAGCTTCTGGTCATGCAGGATATCCACTCTGAAATAGCATTTCCTATCTTCTATAAGGACCAGCTCAAAGGCTTTATCGGTGTGGACAATCCCCACATAGATAGTTCGGAATCCTTTATAAGTCTGCTTGGGGTTGTGGGCGGTCATCTCGGAAATGTAAGGGAGACTCTCAGAATGACCGAGCTTCTTGAGCAGCGCAATAATTCTCTCGAAAAGAGCCTGTCGGATCTGAACCGTGAAAGGACGTTCATGTCTGTTCTGTGCACGGACTACATATCCGTCTACTGCGTGGATCTTCAGAATGATTCTCTCGAGCCTTTAAAGCTTGACCCAGCGGCAAATGCTGCCCACATACACGACATCAAAGCTGGGAAAACATTCTGCTACTCAGAGCTTATCGGACAGTATTACGAAAAATATGTCATCAAAGAATCTGCCCCGGGCTTCACAGAAATCCTCAGCGCAGAGCATATACAGAATCATCTTGCCGCTCACCCTAAGCTTTCTTACAGATACCGGGTGACTCCGAACGCAGCGGGTCAGGAAAACTTTGAGGCTGAGATATTCCCTTTTTCAGCGGCTTCATCTTCAAGGGTGCTGATTGGCTTCAAGCAGATAGACGAGCTTGTGAGCTTTGAACAAAATTCGAGGAGGCAGCTCCAGGAGGCACTTGACGAGGCTAACCTGAACAATGAGATCATATCCGCCATAAGCAAGATCTACTTCTCAATATACAGGATAGATCTTACACAGGACATGTACGAGGAGGTGTCCAGCGATAACAAGGTACACAGACTTACAGGCCGCATGGGAAGAGCTTCCTCCAAGATGAAGGAGCTGTGTCACCGCTTCGTCGTTCCCGAATATCAGGACAAGATACTTGATTTCTTTGATCTGTCGACCATCGCAGAGCGTCTCCACACAGACGAGACCATAGCCATGGATTATCTTGCCAACGACGGCAACTGGCACTCGGCAAGATTTATTGTGAAGAAGCGAGATGCTCTTGGCAACGTGACCAACATACTGTATGTAACAAGGCTTATCAGCGAACAAAAGAGACGTGAACAGAGCTGGATGCTCCTGGCAGAGGAGGCCAACAAGGCAAACGAGGCAAAGTCCGAGTTTCTGTCCAAGATGGCTCACGACATAAGAACACCTCTGAATGCCGTAATGGGATTTGCCGACATAGCAAAGCGATCACTAGGCGATCCAAGCAAGATAGACGACTGTCTGGGCAAGCTCAGGACGTCCGGGGCTTATATAGAACAGCTCGTCAGCAACATCCTTGACATAACGAATCTGGAAAACGGCAGACAGCAGCTTAAGCCTTGTGAAACATCTGTATCCGAGCTGTGTCATACTCTGAACATGGTTTTCGATCAGGCTCTCATGAACGACGGACTCAATATAACCTTCAACTGTCACGATATATATCACGACTACATCCTGGCCGATGGACTCAAGCTGAAACAGATCTACTCTAACCTGCTGTCTAACTCCATCAAGTTCACACCTGGTCATGGCGACGTTGGGTTTGAATTATATGAGGAGACTATACCGGGCTCCGATAAGATACGTCTCGTCGCCAGAATAAGCGACACGGGAATTGGAATAAAGCCTGAATATCAGGCGAGCATGTTCAACAAATTCTCCCGCGAGACAGACACCAGGATCAGCAAAGTGCGCGGAAGCGGTCTGGGGCTCGCCATAGTAAAGGAGCTTGTGGATCTAATGCAGGGTACCATCACAGTACAGAGCAATCCGGGTGGTGGAACTATCATCGAGGTAAGCATCGACGTCCCTTATATCATAAAGGATGATCTGTGGTCCGGACAATCCGGTGATAGCAGCGACGCAGAATCCCTGTGTGTAGGAATGCACCTTCTGGTGGCAGAGGATAACGAACTCAACTATGAGGTTGTGTCTGAACTTCTGGGTATGAATGGTATTTCCTGTGAGCGCGCTGAGGATGGATCCGTGTGCGTTGACATGTTCTCCACATCTGCTGCCGGAACCTACGACGGCATCCTTATGGATCTTCAGATGCCTGTGATGGATGGAATCTCGGCGTCCTACGCCATAAGAAAGCTCGAGCATCCGGATGCACAGAACATTCCTATCATCGCCATCACCGCCAACACATTTGCTAAAGATCTCGAAAGATGCCGTCTGGCGGGCATGAACGAACACCTGTCAAAGCCACTGAACATAAGGCAGCTTATAAGCATCCTCTCAAAATTCAAGAAATAAAAAAGTCAAGAAATAAAAAAGTCCCTGTATGATATTTCAATCATACAGGGGCTTTGCCGTTATTACTTATTCATGATCGCATCTATAGACTTAATGCATGCACTCCTGAGACCTGACTCCTCAAGGGATGCAACACCGCAGATGGTTGTTCCTGCAGGGGAACATACATTGTCCTTCAACACGCCGGGATGCTCCCCTGTCTCTAGCTGAAGTTTTGCTGAACCAAGTATCATCTGTGATATGAGTCTGTACGCAGTCTGTCTAGGCACACCATACTTAACCGCTGCATCCGCATATCCCTCTATGAACAGATCCACAAATGCAGGACCACAGCCGGTTACTGCGCCTCCTATTCCCATGAGATTCGATGGAAGCTCCTCCACAATTCCCACAGCCGCGAACAGCTCTTTGATCTGTATCCTTTCTTCCTCCTCAAGGGAATTCTGTGCTTCAAAGAGCATAACTCCCTCATATACCATTGCCGGAGTATTCGGCATCACAAACTGCACTCTCACCGAACTGTCAAAATACTCACTGTACTTCTTAAAATCCCAGCCAGCTGCCACCGACACAAGAGCCTTGCCGTGAAGTCTCTCTCCTATCTCAACGAGAACGTCATTGATCTGATAAGGCTTGCATGCCATGATGACTGTATCCACGGCATCCACCAGCTCTGCAAGTGTCTTACACGGGGTAAATCCATACTTCTCTGAGTTCTTCACCAGCTTGTCATAGTGTGGTGCATATGCATATACACTCTCAGCCGCTATCTTCCCTGAATTCACAAATCCTGCACAGAGTGCCTGTGCCATATTACCCATGCCTATGAAACCTAACCTCTCCATGATACATTCTCCTTCTTTCAAGCCTTTATATATTTTGTCTTTTATATCTGTCTTACTCAGCCATCCGGCGAAGCTTCTTTGCACGCTTCTCCTGATAGAGAAGTCTGTCGACAGTTGCAAGCGCCTGGAACACATCCACATCCTTGTCATTATCTATGGTGCAGAACATGAACAATCCTCTGGTACCTTCAGAAGCAGTCTCCATATATCTGTTGACCATCTCCGGGCATCTGTCTGCAAATCCTCCGATTATGCCCTAGTGCAGCAGACTGCTTATAGTAGCAGCCACATCTTTATCTCCTATGAGAGATATGTTATTTATACAGATAAAATCATTGACCTTTTTGCTCTTCACAAAGTCAAGGATGTTTACCTGTGAATATCTGTAATCTATGATATATATTTTGGAGTAGTGATCCACAAGAAATGGAATAAATGCATTTCCGTAGGACTCCTTCATTACTACACACGATGAACCGTCTGTCACATTCGGGTTCTCTATCACTGCCATCGGCGTGTCACCGCCCACAAATGTAGAATACATGGTTCCCTTATCCCATCCATTCACATCCATTATGACATTCCACTTCTGCTCCGAGCCATCCTCGTTCCAGTAGGTCATGTCATTTGTTCCTATCGGTTCGTAGGCGTATATAGTATCAGGATTATTCTTCATGTCAGAGTTCTGCAGGGTGCTGTAGAAGCTTCCGAGGAATCCCTTGAAGGTATCCGTCTTCCTCTTGTCACGTGGAATGGCCGTTATGCCCTTCGTCTTGCAGAAATCCTCATACGCATAGTACGCGCCATCCGCGGTCCAGTGGTGATCTGTCCTGAAGAATATATATTCATCCTTATGCGCCTTTAACGTGTCAAATATATCGACCGTCTTCACGCCATTCATCATGCCATAGTAATACTCTATCGCCTGTTTCTGATCGGAACCGCCAAGCTTATCCAGCTCGTCATCCGATAGCAGGACACCTGAATTGTTCGGCACAAGAATATCGTACACATTTGTCTGGCCCGAGAGCTGTGCCGCTGCATTGTTGATAGCATCTATATATTCTGTTGCGGAGTCCTGAACGAAATAGTACAGGCTGTACGCAGAACCATCCTTCACATACAGGTTGTCCTGAAGCTGCTTCTGGAACGCCTTGTCCATAGCCTTTGAATCTGGTGGATCGACCGTCTGGACCGAACCGCTCTCAGTTGTCGCATCCTGCTTGTTCTTCGATGTCAGACTCGCAGGAAGTCCTATCTCAGGATCCTCTGTCGTAACCTCCGTGGTACTCTCAGTTGTCGCCTTGCCTGCATCATCAGGAGTGGCGGTCACCGCACTCTTGTCCACATCAGGTATCTCATCGCCCTTGGCATTTCCTCCAACCACCTGCGTTCCGAGCTGTATTCCGTACAGCTTCTTAAGGCTCTGGTCAGCCGACACAAGCTTATCCCTCATAGGGTATGTGTCAGAATACCACAGTGACACGTCCTCGAAGTATGATCCGTCGAGGAATGACGTTATAGTGAATGACGGAAACTTTGCAAGCGTCCTCTTCTCCACCGTGGATTTCTTAGGTCTGACAAAAAACAGCAGACCAATAAATGCTCCTATCGCCATGACTGCGGCAAATATAAGAACACCCAGAGTTCTGAATTTCTTTAATTGTTGTCTCTGACTTCTGGTATATCTTCTCTTCATAAAAATCACCCATTAAAACTGGAAATACAGGAAAGGATTATAGCTTGCACCCACAAGCGCCAGCACTGAGATCACGAGCATAAGTACCGGTGTTATCATCTCAGTTACATTGAACACGTTGAATACAAGTGGGTTGACCTTTCCAACTTCTATAGCCCATTTTCTGAGTCTCTTGCCCAGATCCGTACACGCAATACATGCAAATATCAGGAAGAATATGTTCTTCACAAATATTGTTCCAAGTGCCATATTTGCAAATCCCGATGTTCCTATTCCAAACATTCCCGCAAGCACTGTTCCAAGCTCACGAAGGCTCTCAAATCTGAATATGGTCCATCCGAACAGGATAACGAGCAGCGTATATATTCGGGATGCCACAGGGCCGAGTCTTCCGCCCAGATAAAACTTCTCCAGAAGGAGGAAGCCCAGATAATAAATTCCCCAGAATATATAATTCCAGCTTGCTCCGTGCCACATTCCCGTGAGGAACCACACGATAGCCATGTTGCGGATGTACTTCGCTGTGCTACATCTGTTGCCGCCAAGCGGTATATATACGTAATCCCTGAAGAATGAGCTGAGTGATATGTGCCATCTCCTCCAGAAATTATTTACCGATGTAGCCATATATGGGTAGTTAAAGTTCTCATCATAGTGGAAACCTACCATCCTTCCCATTCCGATGGCCATGTCTGAGTATGCTGAGAAATCAAGGTATATCTGAAGCATATACGCTATCATTCCAATCCACATTCCAAGTGTCGTCTGAGCCTTGAGGCTCGCTACTCCCGCCGGGAGCAGGGTGTCGGCTATGCTGGCACAGGAATTGGCCAGTATCGCCTTCTTTGCCAGTCCGACTGAAAATCTTCTCAGTCCCATGTATATATCGTTCGCTGTTATCTCCCTGTTGTCTATCTGATCAGCAACGGTCTCATATCTGACGATAGGTCCCGCTATACACTGATGGAACAGACTTGAATACAGAAGGAGCTTCCAGTATTCTCTCTGTGGTCTGACTTCGTTCCTGTACACATCCACCACATATGATATGAGCTGGAATGTATAGAAAGAGATTCCTATTGGGAGAGCTATTCCAGGCACGATCTTCGGCACGCCGAACACTGCCTTTATGTTGCCGAGGAAAAATCCCAGATACTTGAATATCGCAAGACAGCCAAGCATTATCACAAGGTCACACACAAGATAAAACTTCTCAGATCTCTTGGTATATCCGGCACGTGCCTCATCTATGCGAATGGCAAACAGCCAGCTCACCAGAGTCTCTCCCGCCAGGAGCAGAAGATATCTCGGGCCTCCCCAGGCATAGAACACCAGTGAAAATATCAGCAATACCTTATTGCGTTTCTCAGGGCTCACCGCAAAATATGCTATCAGGTTTGCAGTGAGAAAAACAAACAAAAATATTAAACTCGAAAAAACCATAAATATTCTCCCATCATGTCAATCGGCTGTATTATACTTCACAACAGTCAACAACACAATATTAATAATGATTAACTGTACGCTTCGGAATAGGCGCCTACAGATCGACCATCTGCACTTCCCTGTTCTTTGATATTCCATTCACCATGAAGCTCACTCTACCGTTACCGATCACGATATTTTTCTCCTCTGCACCTATATCAGTTCCCACACTGTTGATCACCTGTGTGTTGATATCCGAGTTGGAGAATTCCAGTCTGGCGGTGTGGGTGCTGTTACCCATGGCGTAGGCATCCTTGCCCTGTGCCACCACCTTGACGTAAGCGTACTGTATGCTGACGTCCGTATCGCCCTCACGGCAGCCTATACCATAACATTCATTTGCCCTGATGTTCATAGTAATATTGATATTCTTCATGGCAACCCTGCAGAACTTTCCATTCATGGTTCCTATGACTGCTGTCGAGATGGATGCCCCGGATATCTTGCCGGATATATTGTCAATAGCTATATCCGCGCTTCCGTTATATGAGCCTATGGATACACTCCTGGCGATTCCATTGTATATCTCCATGTCACAGTTCTCTATGTGAAGAGTGCAGTCGCTGTCCATGCAGCCTATCATCACACCCTCCTGACCTCTCTGATCTATCTCGTATCGTCCGTGTCCAATATATATATTACCGCCAAGGCCGGATCCTATTCCAATGCCCCTCATTCCGGTGGCCGTTATGGACAGCGTTCCATCCTGATTGAAATACAGATCTCCGTGTCTCGACGCAAAATCGTTTCCTATTCCAAAGTATCTGCCACCCGCAAGTGTGATCCTCAGATCTCCATCTCCGGCAAGCTCGAGCTTTGACGACTCGGCTACCTGTATACCGCCTGTGCGCAGCTCATTGTCCCCGGTGAGGACTATCCTGACATCGCAGTTGTCTTCTATCTTTATACAAGGTATGCCCTTCTCTCCTCCAAGGCTTATGCTGTCCACCCTGAGCTCGCCTCTGAAGCCGTCTCCTATGGTTATCAGCATGTTGGACTTGAAGCCCGGTGTACCTGTCATGTTGACGTACCTGTACTGGTCATCTATCTTCTTGAAATCAAGCGCCGTATATTTGTTAAATGCAAGCTGAACCATCGATATCTCGTCTTCATCGGTTATGACATAGGTCTTCTTGCCATACTTTGTGATCTCGTTCTGATTGTACTGGACTATCTCGTTTATGATCCTCTTATCTATCTCGGCAATCGCCTCCGGTGAAGGCTTCGCCGTGTAGTAACCCTGAATGAGATCTGCGCCAAGTCTGATGACCTCCTTGAGTTCAACATCCAGCTCAACGCCCTCCGCCAGAGTGACGATATCATTGTCATGCGCAAATTCTATAATATCCTTAACAAAATGCTGCTTCTGCGGATCCTCATGTATATTTGTCATGAGCATCCTGTCTATCTTCACGTAACGCGGCATATATCTGAGAAGATTGTTGACATTTGAATAACCTGAGCCATAGTCATCTATGGCGGTCTCTATGTTCATCCTGCCGTACTTGTCCTTTATCTGATCCAGTAGCTGGTCGCTCATCTCAGCCTCCTCGGTGAATTCCACGACCACCTGTCCACCAAATTCCCTGAGTTTGCTCTCTATGACAGCGGTGTCCTCCTCCGACAGCCTGCAGCCCGGTATACTGTTAAAGAATATCTTTCTGCCCTCAAGTTCCTCTCGCTTGTCCTCAACGAGTCTCAACACATTGATAAATGTGGCTCTCTCCACATCGCTCAGACGTCCAAGTCTCTCAGCACTCTGTATTATGTCGAGAGGAGACATGTACTGCTCTCCTGCCGATCTCATGAGCACCTCATAGGCATAGATCTGACCTGTGCGGGCATTAACTATAGGCTGGAAATGATATGTGAGCAGATTCCTGTCAAGAATCTCCGTGGCAAGCTTGTCCTTCTCTATATCCTCCTGTGACAGCTCTGCATTTCTCGTGCTCTCAATGTACGCCTTCATCTTGGCATTGTTCTTGTTGCTTATGAGTGCGTTCACATAGTTGTCCAGAGCCTCCGCATTCGCAACCATCTGTCTGTCCACCGCATAGCATATCTCCATGACAAAATTGTCGCCATTTTTCCTGTTAAACTCCCTGGTACGGCTCTCCACACTCTTAACTATGGCGTCTGCGTGATCCTCCGCATCTCCCATCACCTGATATGCCACGATGAACTCATCGTTACACATTCTCATACATACGTCTGATTTCTCAAGGGATGCCGAGATCATTCTGGCAAGTGCCTGTATGGCCTCGTCCCCGACCTTTCTGCCGAGACTTGCATTTATCTGTCCCAGTCCCTTTATATCTATAGCCAGCAGCTCAATGCTCCTGCCATGTGCAACGGCATCGTTACACATATCCCTGCACCTCGCCATAAATCCGTTATAATTGTACACTCCGGTCAGATCATCACGGATCTGCGATGCATTGACCTTGTCCAGAAGCTTCTGAAGACTCGCCTGTCTGTAGAACGCCTCCATGCCCTGCATGATCTGCTTGATCCATGTGCTATATGAAATATCGTACGCCCTGCACTCGCTTCCATAGCTCACAACCGCATATCCAAAACATCTGTCGTCGAAATTGAGTGGAGTGAATATGTAAGCCTCAGGTCTATCCCTGTCTGCATCCAGCTCAGGTATCAGTCTGGACACGTCAAAACAGTCATCGAAATCTATCGCACCGTCTCCATCACCGCAGCTTCTGATGACCCTGTATATATTCTTCGTGTATCCGACTCTCAGTGCATTTGACCCCATCATGACCTCAGGAAACTTCCAATATTCATTCAGGCAGAGACTGAAACTGCTCATGTTGCCATCCGTGTGGGCATACTGGAATATGGTATTGTAGAATTCCCTGTAATCTCTCTGGGATAACAGATCCTCCATCATATGGTTATAGTATGAACCATAGCTTCCCGGCTGAGCGTTCATATCCCATGCCGTCACGTCTCTCTTTCCCGGCTTCTCCGTACACTGCTCACATCCACAGCTTTTTCCCCAGTGTATAGACGCACTGCTCCTATAGTTCTCCAGAGATCTTCCGTTTATCTCTGCGTCTATCCATTTTGCGGCGTACTCGCCGTCAACCTTTGCAGGTATATCAACCGATGTCAGCGGTATGACTCTGTCATCGCTCGTCTCCGCAGCGTCATATCCCGTTATCGCTATATCCTCAGGGACCCTCACGCCTCTCTGTTCCAGCTCAGCCGCCAGCCCCAGTGCCATGTGATCACTGGCACACACCACAGCCTGTGGAAGTCTGTCTCTGTTCTCTGTTATCTCCATTGCGGTCTGGCGTCCTGAGTCAAACCAGTTATTGCCATAGTAAACCGACGATTCATCCACATCGATACCATGACTCTTCATGCTGTCAAAGAATCCCTGCTTCTTCAGCTCGGAATTGGCAGTATTCTCCCAGCCATCAAGCAGCACTATATCACGGTATCCGTGCTCTTCTATGAGATGATCCGTAAGCCCGCATATATTCTTTCTGTGATCAATATTTATGGATTTATATCCTTCTATCTCGTCGCCGACTATCAGTACCGGGCCATCAAACTCATGCTCCACACGCCACCGGAGTCCCTCCTCTGTTCCCGGCGTCCTGATCCTGTCAGTACATATGACCACCGCATCATATTTGTCAAATTCTATCAGGTTGAATATGTTGGCGTCCCCCACTTCTCTGCTAGCTGTATCCTGATACTTCAGATACATTGAGAACACGCACACATCATAATCAAGCTGAAATGCCTTCTCAAAAAACCCCGAGAGGAATCTACCCTGGGTGTACTCATCAGCCTGGGCTGTCAGTACCGCAATCCTCTTCCTTGTCATAACATATACACCCTTTACCCTTTTAAATTTTACCCCCTGGGCACCATATCCACCAAATAACATGCCCATAATTAGTATAATTCTATCACGTTCTGTCGAAAGTGTATATCTTTTTTATTTTGCCATATCACCCATGCTTCCGGCACGCAAAAAGGACGCATATACGGAAAATCTGTATTCCGGTATGCGTCCCTTTGTATGGCTTTATAATATGCTCTATCTTACGATTAGAACTCTGCCTCAACACACTCAAGTGCTGCTGCGATTACCTTGTCCATATCATAATACTTGTACTGTCCAAGTCTTCCGCCGAATATTACATCCTTGCGTGTCTCTGCAAGCTCCTTGTACTTCTCGTAAAGCGCATTGTTCTTGTCGTTGTTTACAGGGTAGTATGGCTCTACGCCCGGCTTCCACTCTGCTGAATACTCACGGCTGATAACTGTCTTTGGCTGCTTTCCAAACTCAAAGTGCTTGTGCTCGATTATTCTTGTGTATGGAACATCTCTGTGTGTGTAGTTCACAACAGCATTTCCCTGGTAGTTCTCCTCATCGAGTACCTCTGTCTCGAATCTTACTGAACGGTACTCAAGTGGTCCGTACTGGAATCCGAAGAACTCATCGATCATACCTGTGTATACAGTCTTGTCTGCGATGTCAGGATTCTCCTTGATAAAATCGAAGTAATCTGTGTCAGTCTTGACCTCAGCGCCCTCAAGCATCTTCTCAATGATCTGTGTGTATCCGCCCATTGGGATTCCCTGGAAACGGTCATTGAAGTAGTTGTTGTCGTATATGAATCTCAGAGGCAGTCTCTTGATAATGAATGCAGGAAGCTCTGTACATGGTCTTCCCCACTGCTTCTCTGTGTATCCCTTGACAAGCTTCTCATACACATCTGTACCGGCAAGCTTGAGTGCCTGCTCCTCAAGGTTCTTTGGCTCTCCAATGTTCAGATCTGCGATCTGCTTCTCAATGATTGCCTTTGCCTCTGAAGGCTTCTTGATTCCCCACATCTTGCTGAATGTGTTCATGTTGAATGGAAGGTTGTACAGCTCATCCTTGTACGAAGCTACAGGTGAGTTAATGTAGTTGTTGAACTCTGCAAACTGGTTTACATACTCCCAGATCTTCTTGTCAGATGTGTGGAATATATGTGCGCCATACTTGTGAACGTTTATACCCTCCACCTGCTCTGTGTAAATGTTGCCGGCAATATGTGGACGCTTGTCTATAACCAGACAGCTCTTGCCTCTCTTGCCTGCCTCGTATGCAAATACTGCGCCGAATAATCCGGCTCCTACTATGAGGTAATCATACTTTGCCATGTTACTTAATCCTCCTTATCTTCCGCCAATCTCTTATCTATAATTGGATATGCTCTATAACCCTCAAACTCCTTAGGTCTGAACAATACTTCCTTAAGCCATGCAAGGGATCTCTCCCTCTCTGACATAAGTATCTTATTAACATTGTCGTAATCCACAGGCTTCAACAGCTCATCATTTCCAAGAATGTCTGCCGCATCCTGAACGTAATGATCTCTCACCTGGAATACATCCACGAGGGATTCAAATCTTGTCATTCCTCTTGCACTGTTTGCAAGTCCGATAAAGTTTGTCTCAAATACAAGTGAGAAGCTTATTCCGTGGCATGAATCAGTGAGAACGAAATCTGCATTTCTGAAATAGTTCAGCCAGTCCTCGACTGTTATGTCGTCGACGATCTTGTCGTCCATATCCATGATCTGACGGTTCTTCACCGGGTCCTTTGGACGTCCGTCCAGAAGAACAACTACCTCAAGGCCGAGCTTCTCTGAAACCTCAACCACTGCGGCTCTCTTCTCCGGAGTTGGATCAAGTATATATGCAAGCATATATTTGCCATCGTGCTTCTTCTTTGCCTTGTCTGCCAGTGAATCGAATATCTTTCTGTCTGCAACAAATACAGGATCGAGAACTCTCACCGCATCTATTCCATACACATCCTTACAGATCTCAACTCCACTGGTCTCTCTGATGGATATTCCATCAAATTGTCTCATGTATTCAGATATCGTCTCCCTGTCCTGTACATTACAGAAATCCCTGTCATGTCCAAATGATGCAGAGAATGCGATCTTCTTCTTATCCGGCTCAACAAAATCGAAATAGAATGAGAAGCCGAAGCCTCTGCTTATACCTCTGTTCCACACCTGATCTGATCCCATGATGAATGTATCGACCTTGGAATTGAGCTCCCTCATATCCTTCAGTGTGTATCTCTTGCTCTCATGGTAATGTGCCTTTGCAAATCTTCTCGCATGGGTGTCAGGCTTGCCGGCTCCGGTCTTGGCTGCAGGCATGTCTATCATGAGCACTGACAGACCAAATGATCTGATGATCTCGTGAAGTGCGTAATAGGTAGCAACACTTCCGTAGTTCGCACCGAACCACACGCCATATATACCTACATCGTACTTGTCCTTGATGGCATAATCGTATGCCTTCTCCATGGATGAGCCATTCTTTATCTGCTCAAAATATCTCTGTCTGGCAGGATGATTCTTGAAGCAGTGGTCAAATGGCTGTCCTGTCTTGAGTACATCATCACAAGGTATCTCCTTGTTCAGGAGCAGCTTGTCTGCTATGGCAGCATATATCTTCTCACCCTGTGGACTGTTGACTGACACAATGGATGTTCCCTTGCCGTCAGTGTAATCTCTGTTGTACTTCTGGATTCCCCAGAAATCTGCAAGTGTTATATCACCTGTTCTCGGAAGCTTCGCATATGCGCAGTGTCCACAGAACTTTCTCGTCGATATACAAGGAAGGAATGCTCTGTAATATGGATCCTGTGTCCTTGTTCTGTGATAAACTGTTCCGTCAGTGTACTTTACAGTCATCTCTGTAGACCAGCCGAAGTAGTCCTTGTCTCTGAATCCAACATCAGCAACCTTGCCCTGATCCTTGCCGTGGTATTTGTTCAGATAATCATCGAACAGCTTTGGCGATGGGCCGCCGTGGCACATCAGATCTATTGTGTAGAGATTTGATATATCCACATTCTTGAGTGTTGCGTAAAGTCCTGCGACCTGACATCCGCATCCGCAGAATACTACCACTCTGCCTTCCTTGAGTATCTTCTTAACGTCCGCATACACCTTCGATGCATCAGCCTGAACATACTTGGATTTTCTGAGCTTGTCCAGATCATCCGGGCTCTCTATGATAAAGTGTTCAACCTTGAAATCGTCTGTGTATCCTGCTCCGCATACAGCTCCACCCTGCTCAAATGCATACTCAGCCAGCAGTGTGAATATTCCACCTGACGAACTCTTTGCCCTTATCTCATCGTCTGCATATGCCGCATAGCATGCAGGCTCGACAGTGTTCTTATACTCAAGATTTATAGATGGACAGATCTTTCTGCACAGACCGCAGTTTGTACATTTGCTGCGATCCACTACAGGAGCAAGAAATCCCTCTGAATCATACTTCATGCTTATAGCATTTACCGGACATACACTGTAGCACGCGCCGCAGCCACAGCAGTAATCAGGATGTATGCATCCGACTGTCTTGTCGCTATCGCGTCTCACCGCTTTCTTTCTCCACTCTACTCGCTCTTCTTCTCTCTGTCTGGCACTCTCCTGCTTCTCAAACACTTTGATCGCAGGCTCTGCTTTTTCCTTCGTGGTGAATACCTTATTCATCCTGATCTCAGCAGGCTCGACCTTTACAACAGGCTTTTCGCCGTCTCTGAGAGCGTAATCACCGCTCATCGCCCTCTGCGCCGCATTTACTCGCTGGGATGCCTTGAGCTTATCCTTTGGTTTCGAACCGTTCTTCTCTGAGGTGTAATCTCCACCCAGTGCTCTTCCCGCAGCCGCCAAACGGTTTTTTATACCTTTAATAGTAGCCATACCCTAAAGATACTCCTTCCATATCACTTTATATATGCAGATATTCCTTCCAGAACTTAGTTGTCTTCATCTCGTCAAATGCATTTCTGTAAGCCTGCTCAACTTCCACATGTGTCTTCTTGTATTTAGCCAATACTTTTCTATATCTCTTTATAAGCGCAAAACAACGCTTTCTGTTGATCGTTCTTCTGACTCCTGTTCCACCGTTCTTGTTCACGGCAACGAGAGTCTTCTTCATGTAATTCTTTCCCGGAACAAAGAACCAGTCGTACGCGATGATATACGGTGTTCTTCTGAGCATGAAGTTTGGAAGAAGATGTCCGTTTATCGTGAGCACATACATTACCTTGCGGAACAGATTAAGACTCTCATACTTGTATGGATCTGTAGGAAGATCCCCTGCATAGCCAAGCTCTGCCAGCGGCACAAGCTTCTCGTTCTTAGCATTGTGCTCCTTGAGGCTCTGCTCTCCGTCAAGATGCATGATATACTCTGGTCCCTTGAGGTAATCCTCAATGGAATCTATGAGCAGCTCAGCATTGTTGTATGCAAATCTGGTTATATCCTTCCAGAACATTCCCTTTACTCTCGCAAGGAAATCCACATCCTGGCATATTCCGCTTGCCGCCTGGATAACAAAACTGTTTCTGTGAACCTGATAAAGCTCCATGGCGGCGTTGAATTTGCCTGCAAATCCCACATGCCATATACAGATACCATTAAGTGCTATAAATCCCGGCTTATTTCTCAGTGAGAACTCTACATCGTCACCTCTGACAAATACCGGAAGTGGTAAGCCTCTGTCCTCAATGTGCTCCACAGGTATACAGCAGTACCACCAGCCTGCATATGCATCATCGACATTGAAACTGTAGTTCTCATTTGCAACTATGTTCTTGAGAAGCCTCATATCCATAGCTGACTTGACCGGACCGTATGATCCGTCTGCCTTGTGGACAAATCCCACGTCCTCATACTGCTTCTGGCGTATGTCGTAATCGAACATGGCTCCACTCAGGAAGCACTTCTTGTACTCGTCTTTGAGGAGTCTGAGCAGATAATATGTTCTGAACAAACTCTCTGGCATGACCATAACGTCATCATCCATGAGGAGTACATGTGTAGGCTTCTTTGGAAGCTCCAGTGCCTCTATCATTCCACGGGTGAAACCGCCGGCTCCACCTACGTTGTTATTCATATAAACCTTGAGATCCTCACTGTCGAGCTCTGATGGATCGAGTTCTCTGTCATTGTCAATGACGTGTACGAACATGTGTCCCTTGAGGTCGCTTCCATCATAGAGTACATTTGACTTGATGAGGTCTATATTACGCTTGATATATTCCTGCTTCTTGAATGTTGTTGTGACAAGAGAGATATTTACATCTCTTATTCTGTCCTCCTCGATGTCAGCAGAATAGTATCCGCTGTATATCTCTGTATCTTCCAGGGTATCCATATAGAAACCTACAAGAGCCTTATCTGTCTCTGGTATGTTCACAACCACCTCTGAAACCTCATCACTCTCAACTACCTGTGATACAAGTGGATTGTAGGTAACCGCAACGGATGCTGAATATATTGCATATACGGATATTGTAGCTTTTCCCTTCATTGTGAGGTGGAGCTTGAAGTTCTTTACCCCTGTATACTCTGACCAGCGTTTTACCTGAATGCAGTTGTAATAGCTCATGAAATTAACCTTTGTGAGCTTCTCAACAACATGACATTTCTTCTCTGAGTCGTATATAAATGGTGATTCCTCTCCCTTTCCAATGGCGCTGAATTCAGGATACTCTATCAAGTTCACATCCAGATTCATCTGCAGCATCACATTCTGCAACTTCACATTCTGTAACATTATCCAATCCTCCTGTGTTGTATATCAAACATCTTGCCTGATTTCTTGTTATTTCTTGTCCTTGCTCTGGGCCTTTGCCGGTGCAGGTGCATCCATCTCGGCCTTGAATGCATCGCATACCGTATCGGCATCTCCCACCATAACTACATTTCCATGATCCAGCCACATAGCCTTGTTACACTGCTTCTTGACAGCAGCTATGTTGTGGGATACATACAGCAGGGTCGTTCCATCCTCCAGCATGGCAGTCATCTTGGCCGCACACTTCTTCTTGAATCGCATATCACCTACAGCAAGTATCTCATCCGCAATGAGAATATCCGGCTCAACCGCCGTCGCTATGGAAAATGCAAGTCTGGTCTTCATACCTGAAGAAAAGTTCTTGACCGGAGAGTCAAGGAAATCCTGCAACTCTGAAAACTCAACTATATCGTCAAACTTTGACTCTATAAATGCCTTTGAATATCCCAGCAGAGTTCCGTTGAGAAATATATTCTCACGGGCCGTGAGCTGTGGATCGATTCCGGCTCCAAGCTCTATGAGGGCTGCCACAGTTCCCGATACCTTAACAGTACCGCTGGCAGGCTTCAATATTCTGCTGACTACCTTGAGCAGGGTGGATTTTCCGGCACCATTGGTTCCAAGGAAGCCCCACGCCTCGCCCTTCTTTATATCAAGATTGATGTCCTTTAACGCTATGAACTCCTGGAACATCAACTGTTTTGTCACAAGTCTTATAAAATACTCTTTCAGATTGTCCACCTTCAGATTGTTCTTGTTGAATCTTATGGTCACATCCTTGAGCTCTATAATGGTCTCACCCTTTGCCACAGTTGTTGTACGCTGTGCATTTGAGGTGAAAATCTTCTTATCATCAAGTTCGTTCTTTTTCTCTTCTACGTTAGCCAACTGCCACACCTCCTAAATATACAGAATGAACTTGTCCTGATTCTTCTTGAAACACAGCACTCCCAGTCCAAAGAAAAAGAATGCATAGAGGAATCCGAGACCGATAGTAGTGAGATCAGGCATCACTCCCTGATGCGCTATGCATCTAAACTGCTTGATATATACATACAGTGGGTTGAAGTAATTCACAAGTAACTTCAACCAGTCTGGCAGCATATCTATAGGATAGAATATCGCTGAACAGTACATCCACGCTGTGGTGACCGCATTCCATATATATCTTGTATCTCTGAAGAATACATGGAGCTGTGCAAGAAAAAAGCCCAATCCGCAGGCAAATATATAGGCCTGAAGGAATATGAATGGGAACAACAGCATCGTCCAGTAAAATGGTGAACGTGTGAATATGATAACGATAAGAAACGCTCCCAGTGAAAACAGGCAGTCAACAAGTGAGCTTGTGATCTTTGCCAGCGGGAACATAAACTTTGACACATACGTTTTCTTAAGCAGTGACGAATTATCTGTTATACTTCCAAGTGCCTTACCACATGCACCTATTACAAATTCGTACAGTATACGTCCTGCAAAAAGGTACACAGGGAAGTGTGGTATCGATCTGTTGAACATCTTGGAGAATACGATAACCATTACGATCATGATGAGCAATGGGTTCAGGATACTCCACACATATCCAAGAAAACTTCTTCTATACTTTAACTTTATATCTCTTGAAACAAGCTGATTTAAAAGATCTTTATAATTAAAAACTTCTAAAAAGCTTCCGCTTTTTACTTTCATTTTTCGTTAATCCTCCATAGTAAATCTATTCAAAACTCTTATTGTGCCTTACCTTGTTGTAAAGCTTTGAATTAAGCATTTTGTTGTAGCCTTCCAGACCCACATGCGCAGCATTCAGAAGCTTAAGTATCTTATAATGCTTCAATGTCATATCAACGACGTGTCTGTCTCTCTTGACTATATAACTCATAAGCTGATCTACCCGTGCAACACCTCTCTTTCTGTCGGAATCGCATAGCATGGAAGTTACCATGAAGCTCAGCAGAAGAAGATGTATCTTCTTGTCGCAGTATTCAAGAGCCCACTGCTCCGAGATGTCCTCTCTGTTCTTGAGCATCTTTACTATGACCATCTTGGTATGGTCGATTCTCTTGAACTGATTCTGCGCGGATACGCTCTGGGACACATCCCCGATCCTGTACTCGTACACGAACATATCGAGTGGCAGTATGGTTTTTGCCAAGCAGCATGGATATGTCGCATATTCGTGATCCTCGTAGAATACTTTTTCTGCAAGTCTGACTCCATTCTCACGGTAAAACTGTGTTCTATATGTTATTCCATGGAATGTGAGGCTTCTGTCAAATTTTTTCCAGTCTGACATGACCTCTTCCATAGTATATTCTCTGTCGAATTCATCAGGGAAACATCTCCAGTTCTTTATCTCCCCTGTTGTTATATTGATGGTGTGGTGACATGTCAGAACAACATCCGCACTGGCATTCTCGAGCTTTCCTATAAACTCAGGAATACTCTCTGTGAGAAACCAGTCGTCGGCGTCAAGCACCTTCATGTATCTGCCCCTGGCCTTCTCAGCTCCGGCATTTATCGCTGAGCCATGTCCTCCGTTCTCCTTATTAATAAGTGAATAGCTGTCAGGATACTTCTCAATGTACTCCTCACATATACTCTCACTGCCGTCTGTCGAGCCATCGTTTACCACTATCACGTCTATTTTGTCCATAAGCTCCGGAACAACAAGTGATCCAAGACATTTGTCAAGATATGGCTTGCTGTTGTAAGACGGAATTATCACACTTAATATTTTTTCACTCATTTCTTCTTCCCTAACCTGTTCTCATGTATTCCCTTCATAATAAGTCTGAAGGCCTTAAACCATGATATATCACTGTCAAACTGATGTCTCTTCCTTATGCTGTAATACGCTGCGTACAATACCGCCGGTACATAACCCATGATGTATCTTGTCGTATTACCTCTGTTTATGAAAAATTCTTCGTTATACCCCTTAAACCATGTTGACTTTGTCTGCGCAACATCCGCTATGACAAATGGTACATAATATATTGCAAGTCCGTTCTTCCTGCAATCCGTGAGGAATCTGAATTCCTCTTCAGCTCCGTTGCCCGAGCCCGCACCCATGTGCTCATCAAAATATACATTATTATTGACTATGCTCTCTCTCTTGAATGATATCTGCCAGGATGCCACATGCATGAGATCCAGATATCCAAGCTTCTTAGGCATGTCGCCCCAATGGGCAGGTCTGTTGCCTATGTTGAATATGATGACATCCGCCTCTGGCAGATCTCTGTACGCAGTCAGTATCCCTTCTTCGTAATTCCTGCTGAACACCTCATCGTCATCACACAGCAGACACACATCCGCCTCGGAATGCTTTATAGCATAGTTCCTGCTCTTGGTAAGACCCTTGTCATTCACCGAAAAAATTCTTGTCTTATGTCCGTTCCTGTCATATTCATTGTACCCATCATATCCACACTGGTTGACTATGATCGTGTCGGACTCTATATGGGATTTCGTTATGATATCCTCATCCTGAAGGTTCATACACGAAAGCAGTATTTCTAGTCTCATATGTCAAACACCCATTTCTATCTGATAAAGCCCTAAAAAAGGGCATAATTAACAAAGACCGCAGAAAGCGTAGTTTACTTACTTATACAACGTCTCTTTTAAAAAGTCAATACATAGAAAAGAGCACCGGCAAATCTACATCTGATTATATATAGTATTTGTCGGTGCTCTGCCGCTTTATGTTATTTATATTTTGGAATTAGTCATTATATCCATTTGGATTCATCGACTGCCACTTCCATGAATCAGCACACATCTCGTCGATTCCGTACTGAGCCTCCCAGCCAAGCTCCTTCTTGGCAAGTGAAGCGTCTGAGTAGCATGTTGCAATATCTCCAGGACGTCTCTCCTTGATCACATATGGAACGTCATGTCCACAGGCCTTGCTGAACGCCTTGATAACATCAAGGACACTGTAACCATTTCCTGTTCCAAGGTTGTATACCTTAACTCCAGGATTCTCCTTGATCTTGTTGATAGCCTTTACATGTCCAACTGCAAGGTCTACTACATGGATGTAATCTCTCACACCTGTTCCATCCGGTGTGTCGTAATCATTGCCAAATACGCCAACGCTCTGAAGCTTTCCGATTGCAACCTGTGCAACATATGGAAGAAGGTTGTTAGGAATACCCTTTGGATCCTCTCCGATAAGTCCGCTCTTATGAGCTCCGATTGGGTTGAAGTAACGGAGAAGAATTACATTCCACTCTGGATCTGCTGTGTGGAGGTCTGTGAGAATCTGCTCGATCATCCACTTGGTCCAGCCATATGGGTTCGTAGGTGTTCCCTTTGGGCACTCCTCCGTGATAGGGATAAATGCAGGATTGCCGTATACTGTAGCTGATGATGAGAAGATGATGTTCTTGCATCCGTTCTTTCTCATAACCTCGCACAGATTAAGAGTTCCTGTGATGTTGTTCTGATAGTACTCAAGTGGCTTTACAACTGATTCACCAACTGCCTTGAGTCCTGCAAAATGTATTACACAGTCAGGCTTCTCATCTGCAAATATCTTGTCCATAGCTTCCTTGTCAAGGATATCTGCCTTGTAGAATGTGAGATCCTTTCCTGTTATCTCCTTGATTCTGTCGACTGCCTTCTCGCTGGCATTGTAAAGGTTGTCGAGAATTACTACCTCGTAGCCTGCATTAAGCAGCTCAACACATGTATGACTTCCTATATAACCTGCTCCGCCTGTTACCAAAATTTTCATAATGTTTTCCTCCTTTATGATACTGTGACTCATAACCATCTGCCAGACACCTGTGCTTTTGGGGGCACTGTTAATGTCTTGCGCAAATGTCGATCACCAGTTTATAAACATTTTTATTTTGCAATGACGTTTTCTCCAACACTATACCACTACATCCTGTTATGCACAATAAAATGTGGCATTAATAAATATTAGTTATGGAATACGTCTGTCACAGATACACATATATTATTGCATTTTTAGTGCACACTATATTACTGTGCATTCACATAATCTACGAACTTGAGGAATGCAGCCTTTCCAGCCTCATCTCTCTTGTAAACGCCTGCACACTCAAGGATCTTTGCGAATACATCGCCGATCTCATCCTGAAGTATCTTGTGTACGTTGTCTGCATTTATGTCGTACTTTCCAATGAAAGTCTGTACCCAGTCGTAATGCTTTGCTATATTCTCATGAGCCTTGATGTCTCCACCTGCCACAAGAACCTCTGCCAGCTCTTCCATCTCGCCCTTGAGTCTTGCAGGAAGGACCGCAAGTCCCATCACCTCGATGAGTCCGATGTTCTCCTTCTTGATGTTGTGATACTGCTCCCATGGATGATAGAGACCAAGTGGATGCTCCTCTGTGGTGATGTTGTTACGAAGGACTAAGTCCATCTCGTACTTGCCATCTCTCATTCTTGCGATCGGAGTGATCGTGTTGTGAGGCTCTCCGTCTGTCTCCGCGAATATGTACGCATCCTCATCTGTGTAGCCTCTCCATGCGCCGAGAATCTTGTCGGCAAGCTCTATGATCTTGTCTGGATCCTCTCCGTCAAGTCTGATGACTGACATAGGCCACTTCACGATTCCTGCCTCAACATCCTCATATCCTGCAAATGTAATCTTTGTCTCAACAGGTGCCTTTGTCATGGCAAATGTATAACGTCCGCCCTGGAAGTGATCGTGTGTGAGGATAGATCCACCTACTATAGGAAGGTCTGCATTTGATCCCAGGAAGTAATGTGGGAACTGTCCAACAAATGAAAAGAGTTTCTGGAATGTAGCCTTTTCTATCTTCATAGGGATGTGCTGTCCGTTGAACACGATACAGTGCTCATTGTAGTATACATATGGAGAATACTGGAATCCCCACTTGCTACCATTTACCTCTATAGGAATGATCCTGTGATTCTCTCTTGCTGGATGGTTGATCCTTCCCGCATATCCCTCGTTCTCCATACACAGCTGGCACTTTGGATATGATGACTGTGACATGGTCTTAGCAAGGGCAATCATCTTCGGATCCTTCTCAGGCTTTGAAAGGTTGATGGTGATGTCGATATCACCATACTCTGTAGGCTTTACCCACTTGATATCCCTTGCAACTCTGTATGTTCTTATATAATCTGTTGCTCTGCTGAGCTTATAATAGAAGTCTGTCGCCTCCTCTGGGGACTTTGCATACTTCTCTCTGAACGTCTTTATGATCTGGCTTGGCTTTGGAACCAGCGCATTCATGATCTTCGTGTCGAACAGATCTCTGAGGACAACTGAATTCTCTGCGATAAGTCCATTCTCAACTGCGTAATCCAGAATCCCCTTGAGACACTCCTCAAGTTTTTCCGGTGTATCTATAGCTGGCACCTCACCCGGCTCCTCGTAGCTGTCCTTCTTCAGCATCTCGAGGATGGTGTTGGTCGTATATATTCTATCCTCTTCCTCTATCAGCTCATTTGCAATTCCGTACTCAACGAGCTGCTTGATATTTGTATCTATCATGGTTGTAACCCTTCTTTCTACATATCCTTATATTTTTTCACGCACAGATATTTGCGAAACCCATAAACCTGTATTATGTTTGAGGTAATTTAACATTACCAAATCAGGGGAATACGAGGCCGCCGGTCCTTAGGTGGCGCCATAAGGCGACGCCTTAGTACCGCTGCAGGCTGAGTTAAGTGGAAACGACCCCTGATTGGTATGTTAAATTGCCTCAAACACTATACACTGTCATGTTTCGCAAATATCTATTCAACTACCTTGATTCCGCCGTAAGGTCTTACCTTGAGGACGTGGCATGCGCCCTCTCCGAAGATCGACTCGATGTTCTTCTTGTACTCAGCAACAGCCGCATTCTTGACAAATGCCTGGATTGTTCCGGCAAATCCGCCGCCGTGTACTCTGCACACACCGTTCTTGCCGATGAACTTCTCCGAGAAGCCAAGTGCTATTGATACATTCTGTGTGAGTGGATCCTTTGCGCTGTATATATTCTGAAGAAGCTTGAATGATGAATCTCCGCTTCTCTTTATAACATCGAGGAAATGGTCAAATTCCTGATTCTCAAGTGCTGCAACACCCTCTGCAACTCTGTCCTGCTCTGTGTAGAAGTGGAGTGCGCGAAGGACTGCTCTGTCATTCACCTTGCCGCTTGCTCTCATCTCGCCAACCTTACTGATGAAGTCCTCCTCTGAAACTCTGCTGAGGAGCTCCTCTCCGAAGTAATTTGCTACCTGCTTCATCTCTACAGGGATCGCTGCATAGTCGTCTGTGAGATCTGCATGTGAACCCTTTGTGTCAACGATACACAGGCTGTACTGATGAGCCTCAAAGTCAACCGGAACCTGCTTGATGACAGGATTTGCCTTGTCAAAGAAATCGATATATATAAGTCCTCCGACTGCACATGCCATCTGATCCATAAGTCCGCATGGCTTGCCGAAGTATACGTTCTCTGCGTACTGTCCTATCTTTGCAACATCAACTGATGAAACCTTCATGTCATTGTAGAGGCCTGAAAGGATAGTTCCTATAAGACTCTCAAATGCTGCTGATGATGACATTCCAGCTCCCATGAGCACATCGCTTGTCACAAATGCTGTGAAACCGCCTACCTTGAATCCGTAGTCTCTGATCCCTGCAACAACGCCCTTGATAAGCGCTGTTGTTGTTCCCTCAAGTGCAGGATCCTGCTCGATATCATTTACATTGATAACTTCCTTTGGCATATCGTCTGACACAAGCTCGATCACGCCGTCCTCTCTAGGTGCCACAATTGCTATGGCATCAAGGTTGATCGATGTAGCAAGTACATGTCCGTTCTGATGGTCTGTATGGTTTCCACACACCTCGCTTCTTCCGGGAGCGCTGTAGATAGCAACCTCCTGATCTCCGAATAACTCTGTAAATTTATCAAGAGCTTTTACATATCTTTCCCTGTTGTATGGGATCATATCCTTGTCGAGATAGATCTGTGCAAGCTTCTCGTCAAACTCTCCACCTGCGATAATTTCCTTTAATTCTGCGATTTTCTTCATTGACTGTAACTCCACCTTTCTCCATCTTTTTATATTTTTTTCTTAATGTCCGTTATTTTGTTGTCCATATTGCGCACATTTTCTGCGCTACGCCGTTGCGCTTCTTGCTTTGTGAATATAATTCTATAACAATATACAGATTTTGAACATGGCATAGCGTTGCAAATATATGTCCATTTGTTAGATTGTTTTTTCTGGCGGAACATATTATTGTATGGATAATCCGGTTGAATGTATGTTATACTCTTATATAATGAGAGAACGAGTTCATATGCCTTCATTACAGAAACGTTCAGATCTTATAAATTTAGAACAGTACGAGAATCTGTATATGGGCTTTGCCAAAATCTCCTGAAGATTATCAGATCAATTTATGAAGTTACTTTATTAAGAAAATGCGGAGTTTGTAAAATGGAAAATAAGATCGTAATGGAATTCCCTCAGGAAAATGACACAGACCTCTACCTGAACGTGTTCGGTCACTCAATAACCGAGCCTCTTCATAAGGCAGGTCCTGCGGTCAAGACCTTCTACCTCATACATTTCGTGCTGGAGGGAGAGGGCGACTTCTATGTAGGGAACGCACACTATCATCTGAAAAAGGGTCAGGGATTTCTGATTGAGCCGGACACCCCTGCCACATATATATCAGACGAACACCATCCATGGAGGTATGTCTGGTTCGGATTCTCTGGCAGATGTGCCCAGGACACGCTGAGCAGTATTGGTCTGACACAGAACCAGCCTATATTCACCTGCGAGGATGGCGACAAACTGAAAAAGTACGTATTTGATATGCTTGCTCACAACACCTCGGATCACGCAGATCACTTCAGGCTCATGGGCATGCTCTACCTCGCTCTGTCTGTCATCGCAAATGCACAGAAAGACAAGCTGGAGACTCCATCGGGAAATGCCTACGTAAACCACGCCATCTCCTACATTCAGAACCACTACAGTATGCCTATGAAGGTGGAGGAGCTGTCGGATTACGTAGGCATCAACAGAAGCTATTTCTCTGACCTGTTCAAGCAGTACACCGGGATGAGTCCTGTGAAATACCTGCAGAATTTCCGCATAACAAAAGCCCAGCATATGCTTACCATATCTGAGCTTTCTATAGAAAGTATTGCATTTTCATGCGGCTACCAGTCCGCCGAGGCTTTCCACAAGATTTTCCGCAAGACCACCGGCATGTCGCCTAATGCCTACCGGCAGGAGAAACGCCAGAGAACCATCTCCAGCCAGGAGACCATGAACAACAACCGGCCGGATTATATTGATACAGATGATGATTTTTAAAATTATCTCCAGTGGCAAAGGCACCAGACATTATTACTGTATGCTAACCAAAAGTAAATCAATGCCATCAGCATATTCTTCTAAAAATCAGCAGGCGTCTGTGTGCAAAATTCTCCAATATGGTGAGCCTGTGATCGTCATCTGTGATATTACAGAATATAAGTGCTGACACATATTACAAATTCCTACTTTCTTTTCCACCAAATTATAATCATAATAATAGATGCACATACGCACAATCCCCCTACAGCAAATGCCACAACAGCTATTTCCTGCCACATTTGTGCATTATACAATTCTACCCCCGTAACTATTATGCAAATACCTAATAATGCCATTGCCGTAATCACCAAAGGCATCTTTTTAGTCGCTATACCAACTATTGATACAAGGACTGCCACAACTCCGATGGCAGCCACAACAATTGCCATATTCATATTTTCTTCTCCTCTACTTCTTTTTTGACGGAACCTTTATCGATGTTTGACACGCGACATAGCTCGCACCAGTATTTTTCATTGCTATGTATCTTGTTGTGGTACTCCAGCCATCGTGGACCACCAAAAACGTATACACCTTTCCCGTTCTCATATTCTTATATTCCTTATAACCTACCACTGCAACAGTATGATTATAATAGTATCCATTTGCAATAGAAAACATACACGGATTTCCACTGTCAATTTGTTTCTTCAAAGTTGAATATGTCCACATATAGTTACTGTTTCCAGTGCCTGAAGAATAACCAAATCCCTTTTGCCACGTCCTTTTCACCAAGTTATTATTTTTATTAACTGGCAATCCCCTTTTCTTTGTATAGCCAACATCTATCGCGCACTTTTTTACTATATTATACATCTTGTTATTATCTTTTGGTATTTTATTATATCCCTGTGTTCTATAATATTTTAATATATTATAAAATGCTGTCAACGTACAATTATTATTTCCTCCTAAAGAATTACATTTTGTATTTCCAATGCCCGGCAATATTTTCGAGCTTTTTAGGCTATAAACATCTGTCTTTTTACCAACATTCTTTTTCAAATAACTTACAGGATTTTCTATCGCCGAATTAACTTTCGGATTGTTCTTACCTCCAACAAATTTATTAGCATTTAATATTTTATCGATTTCTTTTTGACTTTTCCCAATTAAAATATTATTATCTGTATTAATTTTGTTTGATGTTCGTCCATTATATTTATTTTTTCCCTCTTTTCCATATGCCTGCTGTGAACTTTCTACAGGCACTTCCGCCCCATAAACTTTAATCACTGTAATTTTTTAAAAATTAACGGAGCATATAATAGCCAACATTACCAGAATTAGTCTTATTTTTTTCATTGTGTTTTATCCCCCTCTTTAATTATATATAAGTTCAGATCAACCTAGTTTGTAATTCAATAATGTAGTATATCTATATTGATGTCAACAAATTATTTTGCTAATATGTTCAGTTACAACAACATCTCTATATGCCAATGAAGGTGGAGGAGCTGTCTGACTACGTTGGAATCAACAGAAGCTATTTCTCCGACCTGTTCAAGCAGTACACCGGGATGAGTCCTGTGAAATACCTGCAGAATTTCCGCATAACAAAAGCCCAGCATATGCTTACCATATCTGAGCTTTCTATAGAAAGTATTGCATTTTCATGCGGCTACCAGTCCGCCGAGGCTTTCCACAAGATTTTCCGCAAGACCACCGGCATGTCGCCTAATGCCTACCGGCAGGAAAAACGCCAGAGAACCATCTCCAGCCAGGAAACCATGAACAATAACCGGCCGGATTATATCGAGACGGACGACGAGCTGTGATCTTTACAAGGCCACAGCTCGCTTATCATTTTGACATATTCTATTTATCATAAGCACAATATAAACGCAATTACATGAATCACCAGATCATTGTCGGATGCCACATTATCAGCAATAACAAACACAAACCAAATCTCCTTTGAATCAAACGCATTTATATTTTAAAAAGTGTTAGCAGTAGAATACTTACCATTTCCATACCTTGACTATAGTTCAAGAGATTACATATGTAATCTCTCTTTCTACCATTAACACTATGTTCTGATTTAGGTTAAACTCAATCTTTGTCATTTGCTTCACGATATTATAATCTTTACTAATTTATCTTATAAAGTTCGTCTGGTTGCCTCTCTCCGTGTCAGGGAGTGCAACACCTGCTGCCTTGCCGGCTTCAAAGCATTTGAGCATCCATGCAAGGTTCTTAGCAAGATTCCTCATGGTCTGCATACCCTCCGCATCCAGCTCAGCCTCTCCAGGCACGCGTCCGTGTACAAGATTCCAGTATGTAGAGCCAGCCACCGGCATCTGTGATATTCCAAAGTATTTATTCATCACATCGAATGATGCTGATGTTCCGCCACGTCTTGCAACTGCCACAGATGCACCCGGCTTGAATGCAAATGCACGGCCGCTGCTGTAGAATACTCTGTCAAGGAATGACTGCACACGTCCGCTTGGATGAGCATAGTATACAGGTGTTCCAAATACCAGTCCGTCTGCTTCCTTTGCCTTGGCAACGAACTCATTTACCTTATCGTCATCAAACACACAGCCTTTTTCCGTACACTGTCCACAGCCTATGCAGTCTCTCAGTGGAGCTGCTCCGATCTGGAATATCTCATAGTCTATCCCCTCTTTCTTGAGCTGCTCGCCTACCTCGTAAAGTGCACGGTATGTATTGCCCTGCGGCTTCGCGCTTCCATTCAACATTAAAACCTTCATGTTCAGTTCCTCCAATCAACAATCATTTTATATCTCATTTAATATGTAACTGCCCGTCACACACACAGCAGTTTCTTCTATATTATATATACACTTATTGATAAATTTTTTCCAGTTATTTGTCAATGTCTGATCGACTTCCTGTACTCCATAGGAGACATTCCTTTTTCTTTTTTAAACACCCGGCTAAAGTAAAGCGGATTATCGTATCCAACTATCTTTGCTATCTCTGTCATGTTGTAGTCCGAGCTCTCGAGAAGCATCTGGGCGTTAGCTATACGCTTTGACATGATGTACTGTGTGGGCGTGGTTCCGATGCGCTGTCTAAAGTTCCGTATGAACCAGCTCACGCTCATGTTGTGCATGCTTGCATAGTCCTCCACAAGTATTCCCTCGTTATAATGCTCACTAAAATATGCCGCCGCACGGTCCATCTCCTCTGCCATGGCCGACACAGTTTTGGAATCATCCTGCCCCTGCTGCCTGTGAGCTGAGATAAGCATCTGTCTGAATATGTATTCCAACATCTCCTCATAGTCATCCCGGCAGAGCTGTAGCTCCTGTATCATTTGCCTGAACAAAATTCTGTACTCAGCATGGTCTCCACCATAGAACATATTCACATCGTCATTTATTCCGTATCGCCTGAGTGTCTGCTTCACCTCTCCCCCGGTAAAATGCACCCAGAACACCTCCGTGTGTTCGTCTCCGTAATACACATACCGTTGCATCTGTCTCGGCCTGTATATCACCATGCTTCCGGGACAGGCGATCACATCCTGCCCATCTATCTCAAAATGTGCCTTTCCCGCCGCCACATATATGAGCTGATAATCCTTACGCCCCTTAGGTCTGTAGGTCGTAAACTCTTTCTGTGTATACAGCTTGTACGTTCCGCAGCTTGTGACTATGAGCGGTCTGCTCTTGTCCACTATGTCGAGCAGTGAGTTGTGAAGATATGCTGAGTTTGTATACATGTGTGGCTCCTTTCTATATGGCAAATCACACTATTATTTCACTATTTTTACACTATTTTGAAGCGTGTGCAGACACATCCTGTATGCTTTATACTTTTTCTTTTGTCTGTTCAGAGACTTCACCCTGCAAGCGGACTTGCAGGGTGCGGTGTATCCGCCTTATAAAACTAGAATGTGCATATTTTGTCTCATTATATGTATGGACTTTTCATGTGCCGTTATCTTATAATATATCTAACAAACGACGAATATACAACGTTTTATATATTAAATTAACCACAGGAGGTATTGTTATGATCATTCCGCGTCACTACGAAAATCTGCATATTCTGCACGAGAACACCATGCCGGATAGGAATTACTATATTCCTGCTGGGAAGGCATACAGCACATCCCTTGATGCAAGGGATCACTCGGACAGAGTACAGTTTCTGAATGGAACCTGGAAGTTCCGCTACTATGACAGCATTTATAAGCTTCAGGACGAATTCCACAGTGAGGGATATGATATATCCGGTTTCGATGATATTCCGGTTCCATCAGTATGGCAGATGCACGGATACGACTATCACCAGTACACCAATGTCAGGTATCCATTTGCATTTGACCCACCTTATGTTCCAAAGGACAACCCATGCGGAGCATATGTGACCGACTTCGACTACGATCAGAACGAGGACGCGCCACTCGCGCACTTGAACTTTGAGGGTGTAGATTCCTGTTTCTATGTATGGCTCAACGGCAGGTATGTTGGCTACAGCCAGGTATCCCATTCGACCAGTGAATTTGACATAACCGAATTCATAAGAAACGGCTCCAACAGGCTCTGCGTGCTGGTTCTCAAATGGTGCGACGGAAGCTATCTTGAGGATCAGGACAAGTTCCGCATGAGCGGTATTTTCAGGGATGTATATATCCTGAAACGCTCTGAGGGTGCTGTATACGACTATTTCATAAAGACCAGCTGTGACGATATAAAGGATCCAACTAAGGCAGATGTAACCATAGACTTCACAGCATTTACAGAATATTCCTGCGTTGAAGACCGTTTTTCATCAAAACCGGAAACAGTGGTTGATAAAGGCGCTGATTCAAATGTTGATATTGAAGTTACTATTCTGGACGCCGATGGCAGCATATGTTCATCAGGCTGTGTAAAATGTGAAATTTCCGCTCAGAGCGATGCCAATACCAATGCAGACGAAGGCAAAACCGCAGCCAGCTCCAGCAGCATTACTTTGTCGATCGACTCCCCTGTGCTGTGGAATGCAGAAAAGCCATATCTCTACACTGTCATCATAAGATGCGCCGGTGAGGTCATCACTGACAGGATAGGAATCAGGGAGATAACGATAGAGAATAAGATCGTGTACATCAACGGCATGCCGATCAAGTTCCATGGAGTGAACAGACATGATTCCGACCCTGTGACCGGTTTTACGATCAGCAGAGAACAGATCATCAGGGATATGTCTCTCATGAAGCGGCACAATGTCAACGCCATAAGGACAAGCCATTATCCAAATGTTCCTTATTTCTATGATCTCTGCGACGAATATGGATTCTATGTGATAGACGAGGCTGACATAGAGGCACATGGTCCAAGTGAATTGTTCTATTCTGATAATAATTGGGATAACAAGGCAGCAAGGTGGAATGAGCCGATCGCCAACAATCCTGAATTCTGTGAATCCATTCTTGACCGCATCAGGCGCTGCGTCATCAGGGACAAGAACCGTGCCAGCGTGGTCATCTGGTCCATGGGAAATGAAAGTGCTTACGGCGTGACATTTGAGGAGGCTCTGGCATGGGTCAAGTCCTATGACAGCTACCGTCTCACCCACTACGAGAGTGCCCAGTATACAGACGGCAAGAGAAAATACGATTACAGTAATCTGGATCTCTACAGCAGAATGTATCCATCCATATCCGAGATGGCTGAATATATAGATGGTGATGGCGACAAGCCTTACATCCTGTGTGAATATTGTCATGCCATGGGCAACGGCCCTGGAGATCTGGAGGACTACTTCCAGTTCTTCGACAGCCATGAGACCACCTGTGGCGGTTTTGTATGGGAGTGGTGCGACCACGCCATATACAGGGGCAAAGCGGCAAACGGCAAGGATATGTACGCCTATGGTGGAGACAGCGGTGAGACTATCCACGACGGCAACTTCTGTATGGACGGTCTGGTGTATCCGGACCGCAGACCACACACAGGACTTCTTGAATTCAAGAACATCAACCGCCCGGTAAGGATCACTGGATATGATGAGACAAATGGAGTTTTGACTCTGCACAACTACATGGATTTCACTGACATCAAGGACTACCTCACAATGAGCTACGAGGTTATGCGAGATGGTCAGGTTGCCGCATCCGGGGATATCGACACGCCTTCCATAGCTCCTCACAGTGTCGGAACTATCCGCCTGAGCCCTGTTACAAATATACAGAAATCATTGTCAGACTTATATGCAGCAAGTCATGCTGACATTTCTGGCAGCTCAGATGTTACTGATCGTTCAAGTGTTGTTGAATGTTCAGATGTCGCCGATTGCACAAAAGATATTATTACACACAGAATGTTTCTCCGTGTGATATATAAGGCAGCTTGTGACAGTGCATTCGTAAAGAAAGGTGATGTGTTGGGATTTGACGAGATAGAACTTGCCACACAAAAACAGAACGCAGACAAGGTCCTGGATAAAGCATCGTCTTTGGACAAGGCGCAGAATTTGGCGGAACAATATCTGACTACTCAGGATACAGCTTCTGCCCATCTTCATGTATCGGAAAGCGACACAGAATTTGTTGTCAGCGGAAGTAATTTTGAATATATATTTGACAGGAACACAGGAAACTTTACGGACATTGTGGTTGATGGTCAGGAACTTCTATCTGCACCATGCGACAAGACTATCTGGCGCGCACCTACGGACAATGACAGAAATATAAAGAACGAGTGGTTAAGAGCCCACTATGACATGATATCCGAGAGGACATATGAGACTGGCTGCATTATAAAAGATGGATGTGCCGTGATATCGTGCACGTCAAGCCTCTCAGCACCAACGGTACAGCCTGTTCTGAGGATAAACGCTGAATGGATAATAACACCTGAAGGAACTATAAAATCAAAAATGCATGTAAAGAAAAATGCTGAATTCCCTACGCTCCCAAGATTTGGCGTGAGGATGATTTTGAGAGAAGATATGCGAAATGTAAATTATATCGGTATGGGTCCATATGAAAGCTACGCAGATAAGCACCATGCAAGCTGGCATGGCTCATTTTCTGCATCCATTGACGAGATGCACGAGGACTATATCATGCCACAGGAAAATGGAAGCCACTTTGACTGTAGCCTTGTTCAGGTCAGTGCCCCTGGAGCAAGCGACGAGTCTGACAGGAATAGCTCCGACAAAAATAACTTTGTCAACGGTTCATCATATCAGAGCATTTGCAATGCGCAGACAGCCGAAACGATCGCAGCTACAACAGCCCACAGCATAACCGTGACATCCGCTGTGCCATTTTCAATGAACGCCTCGCCTTACACCGCAGAGGAACTCACAGTGGCAACCCACAACTACGAGCTGCCAGAGAGTGACAAGTCCGTCCTGTGCATAGACTATCGCCAGAACGGAATCGGCTCCAACAGCTGCGGCCCCGAGCTTGATGAGAAATACAGATTTGACGAGGATGAGTGGGAATTTGGATTTACCATGCACGTGAAATAGATACAAAATTATCGCTAAATTAAGTTTATCTCATGAAAAAGGACAAAGTCTCCAAACTTTGTCCTTTTTTCCGCTTATATGAGTATTTAGATACAATTTTGTATCTTTTTCACCATTTTGACTGTGATTAGCGAGAATCAATTATCAGATTTACCCGAAATCTGCCAAGCAGCGGTATTCCTCTTCATCCGGCGCATCTTCTCCGGATCCTTGCCCGATTTTTGGACGCCACCTACCACATCGTACTCTATGCCAGATGACACATCGACTACGTCAGGATGCACCTGCTCTATCGCCCGCCGCACATTGTCCGGCGTGAGACCTCCGGCAAGCACAAACAGCCTTCCATCTCTGTCGATATCCGTCAAACTGTTCCAGTCAAATGTCTTGCCACTTCCAGGTTCACCGGCATCGAACACATAACCTGCAACATTCGAAAGGCTTTGATAATGTGGGTACATATCCATATCCTTCACATTGAACGCCTTCCACACAGGCAAATGCGCACTCTCTATAAGCTCATCGCTGGTCTGTCCATGAATCTGTATCACATCAAATCCCAGCTCACCTATCTCCGCTATCTGCTCCGCATCCGGGGATACCACCACTGCAACCTTCTTCACATCTTTCCTCAGTTCTTCAAGCAACCTGCGCGCAGTCTCCACGCTGACATTTCTCTTTGACTTTGGGAAATACATCACCATTCCTATATAATCAGGTCTCACCTCATTCACCGCGGCCACATCGGCCGGGGTCGTGATTCCGCACATCTTTATCTTCATGCTGTCTCTCCTATTTTTTAACATCGGCTCGCCAACAGGCGAAAACTGATGCTACATATCCTTATCGAACGTCAACCCTGATAGGTCAAGTTTATATATCGTGTCAGCCATCTTTTCGTTTTCCAGAAACATCATCATATATATTGGCAAATATACTTTTTTGCCGCTGACCTCTACGTTTCTCTCCGAAAAAACATATGCATATTCTATTCCGTAATTTTCATCAGCCAAGACATTGCACAGCGCAGAGTGTCGTTTGTAATCCTTACCCGATTTTATCTCCAGTGGAACTACTTTACCATTCAGTTCTATTACAAAATCAAGCTCACCCTGCTTTTTGCTGTTAAAATAATATTCTTTATGACCTTTGCTGAGTAGTTCCTGGGAAACCACATTTTCAAATAGCGCACCATTGTTTATAGATTTTTCTTTATTCAGTATCGCCATTTTCACCTGATCCGAATACCTACTTGTCAGCAGCCCTACATCGGAGAAAAATAGTTTAAAGAGATTCCTATTCTCACTGATCACAAGCGGAAGTTTCGGCTCACTTATATTGTAGACCGGTATCGCAACCCCAGCATCCTTAAGCCACAGAAAATCATTTGCAACCCTATCATAACTGAGGCCTTTACCTATACTATTGATCTGGAATCGTTTATTTTTCTGATCAAGCTGTCCCGGCATAGCATCATATATCTCCTGCAGTTTCAGCTTGTATCTTGTCTCATACTTTGTAAAATCACTCTTGTACAATCTAACTATCTTTTCATGTACCTCCGCTACCTTCGCAAGATCATTTGTCTCCACATAGGTATTGACCGCCTCCGGCATTCCGCCCACGATAAGATACAGATTGAATACATCAAGCATTTTTTCATGTACAAACGAATCAACAGGCAGCCTCTGCGTAAAGCATTCCTTCATTGTGTCGATCACATTCTGATTCACACCAACAGAAACCATAAATTCGCACAGATCCATCGGATACATATCGCATACTCGCAGATATCCAACCGGTGCAGATCTGAGATCATTCAGCTCTACGCCCAAAAGCGAACCGCTCATGATATACCTGTAGCTTCCATCTTCCACCAGGAACTTCACTCTTGTCACTATATCTTTAAACTCCTGCACCTCATCCAGAAATATGATCGTACGGCCTTTCTCAAGAGGCTGTTTTGTCACCAGGCTAAGTCTCATAAGCAGATCCTTTGCATCTCTGGCACCGTCAAACAATGTTACAAGCTCCGGCTGGTCAATAAAATTTAATTCCACATATGGCACTCCACTTTCCCTGAGGCATTCTTTTATAAGATATGTCTTACCGATCTGTCTTGCTCCAGTTATGAGCAAAGCATCCCTGCCGCTCTGAATCCATGAATCTATATAATTTTTTGCCGATCTTTCCAGCATAAAATCACCCCCACACACTGCATTTGCAACTTTTCTATCCCTATGATATCAATTTTTTGCAACTTTTCCAACCTTTTCGCGGTGATTTTCGCAACTTTTCCAACCTTTTTTCGGCAGATTATGCAACTTTGCGAGCTTTAGTAACAATTTTCTTTTATTTTACGGCGGGTCCTCCTTATGAAAATATCTGTCCGGGCAGTGTCTTTTTCTCTTTATATAGAAACTGCCTGTCGAATTCTTCCACAGCCTTTTCGTCCACGAAATATCCTTCTGGCGGAGCGTACTCACCCGTGACTCCATCAAGATATCCGGAAATCAGCTCCTTGCAGAGGAAAAACGATGCATCCTCCCCCTCATCAAGTCCATGATAGCGAATGCCAAACTCGCTTGCCGGTCTGAATCCGCTTTTGCCATAGAAATCAATATTCCCCTCAAAGCATAGTGCTCCGCAGCCGAGCTCTGCAGCTTTCTGCAACGAATAATCTAGCAGTATCTTTCCATAGCCCTTACGTTTAAGTTCATTCTTTATGCATATAGGGCCCATCGTCATAACCTGAATACTTCTTCCGTCATCCGCAGTTATTTCTGCTCTCATAAACATATTCTGGCCGATGAGTTCTCCTTTTTGCAGCATAACTAAATCCAGTTCCGGGACAAATGCACTGTCTTTTCTCAGCTGATTGAGCACATAGTGTTCCAGGCAGCCGGGACGATACACATTCCAGAAACTGTCCCGCACCAGATTCTCGACTTCCCGGTATTCATCCTCTTTCTCCAGCCGTATAACCAGATCATCATTATGACTGACTTGCGTAATATTTATGTGAATTTGTCAAGCATTTTGTATATTATTTTCTCACCTGTCTGGCAGCCTCAACCATATTTCTGAGGCTGGCGTCAGTCTCAGGCACACCTCTCGTCTTAAGACCGCAGTCCGGGTTGATCCAGAGCTTATCCCTGCCTATCTTCGTGAGCATGACATTTACCGCCTTCACGATCTCTGCCACAGATGGAACTCTCGGGGAATGAATGTCATACACTCCAGGTCCCACCTCTGTCTCGAAGTTGTTCTCCCTGAGAGAATCCAGGATCTGCAGATCGGATCTTGACGCCTCAAATGTGATCACATCCGCGTCCATATCATCTATAGCAGGTATGATATCCGTAAATTCACTGTAGCACATATGTGTGTGTATCTGTGTCTCAGCCTTCACACCGCTGTGTGTCAGACGGAATGCAGGTATCGCAAAATCAAGGTACTCCGTATACCAATCAGATTTTCTGAGTGGAAGCTTTTCTCTGAGTGCAGCCTCATCTATCTGTATCATCTTTATTCCATGCGCCTCCAGATCCAGCACCTCATCTCTGATTGCAAGCGCTATCTGTGATATAGATTCCTTGATTGATATATCCTCCCTTGGGAATGACCAGTTGAGTATCGTCACCGGACCGGTCAACATTCCCTTCATGATCTTGTCTGTGAGCGACTGCGCATATACAGACCAATCAACCGTGATCGGCTTTTTGCGGTATACATCACCCCATATCACAGGCGGCTTTACGCATCTCGTTCCATATGACTGTACCCATGCTTTCTCAGTGAACAGGAATCCGCCAAGTGCCTCACCGAAATATTCAACCATGTCATTTCGTTCATACTCGCCATGCACAAGCACATCCAGTCCGATGTCCTCCTGCCACTTTACACATTCCTTTATCTTTCCCTTTACAAAGTCCACATATTCCTGCTCAGATATCTCTCCCTTTCTGAGCTGTGCTCTCTGTGACTTCACATCCTTAGTCTGTGGGAATGAACCTATAGTGGTTGTCGGAAGCTCAGGAAGTCCAAATTCCTTCTTCTGAAGTGCCTGCCTCTCGCTTCTCTTCGGAAGTCTTGCATAATCTGCCTCAGTCACTGCCGCAAGCCTCTGTCTCACCTCGTAGCTGTTGCAGTCTCTTGTTCCCGCAAATAACTCCTGATTCTTGTGGTATGCCTCAAGCTCTGTATAGTTATAACTCTCGGCAAGTGCCGCAAGCTCCGAGAGTTCAATAAGTTTCTCCTCCGCAAATGCAAAGAACCTCAGATAGTCCTGTGACAGCTTCGTCTCTTGCTTAAGTGTGTATGGCACATGAAGCAGTGAGCATGATGTAGACAGAACCACATCTATCTTCTTATCGCGGAGCTGCCCTACTACCTTGAGAGTCTTGTCGTAATGATTTCTCCATATATTTTTGCCATTTACCAGGCCGGCAAAAAGTACCTTATCCCCAGGGAAGCCGTATCCGTCTATAAGCTGACCGGTCTGTTTGCCCTCTATAAAATCAAGGCCTATTCCGGCAAATGGCATATTTATGATATCTTCATACACATCCCTCACATCACCGAAGTATGTCTGGAGAAGTATCTTACAGTCTGCACGATCTGCAAATACCCTGTCATACACCCTGTGGAAAAGTGCCTTATCATCGTCATCCATATCTCTCACCAATGATGGTTCATCAAATTGCAGCCACTCCACATTCTCTTCATCGCACTCGGCGATGAGCTGTCTGTAAGCCTCTGCCACATCATCAGCAAAGTCTTCTGCATTCTTTGATCCCACATATCTGCAGAGCTTAAGCATTGTGTACGGTCCTATAACCACAGGCTTTGTCTTGATCCCCAGTTCCTTGGCCTCCTCGTATTCACCTGTAAGTTTCTCGCAGTCAAGGCTTATCACTGTGTCATCCTCTATCTCCGGAACTATGTAATGATAGTTTGTGTTAAACCACTTCTTCATCGCAAGAGCCTTCACATCCCCGGATTCTCCCTGATACCCCCTTGCCATGGCAAAGTACGTGTCAAGCTTTGAGACATTTAGCTCTCTGTATCTCTTTGGCACAATTCCGAGAAGAACTGCTGTATCAAGCACTATATCGTAAAATGAAAAGTCGTTGCATGGAATAAAGCCTATCCCTGCTGCCACCTGTGTCATCCAGTGTCTGTGTCTGAGATCCGCTGCAATTCCTGTAAGCTCCTGCGCCGTTATCTCATGTCTGAAATATTTTTCAGATGCAAATTTTAACTCTCTTAATGTTCCCACCCTTGGAAATCCTATAACCGATGTCTTCATCATATCCTCCTGTAATTTCATGCGTCTGCTCCACAAATTTTCGTAAAGAGGACCCGCTTGCGGGAGATTCCTTGCGAAGTACGCAGACGCCGTGCGAAGCGCCTTTCATGCGTCTGCTCCACATTATATAAAGACATCCCTCACTTGTATAATACAAAAAAATATAGCGTGAATATAGTTTTACGCTATATCCGTGCTATATTTATATCTTGTATTCTATGTCAGTTATGTGGCTTTAACCCTTCTCATATGTTCCGCCGCCTTCTCCCTCACATCTCCGCAGGCAGGCTCTCCGTCATCCCTCATCTCGTTGAAGCGCCCCCTGTGCTGAAGTTTTCTCTGAGGAATTTTTACTGAATCCTCCGGCTCGTCACTGCCAACCGTGAGATAATTTGCCAACGCACCGAGATAGGTGTTTCCAAGTCTGCTGAGGATCGCCTTCCTGTGGACGATATACCCTATCCTCATATCGCTCTCATCCGCAAGTGGCACCGATATAATGTCCTTGCCGTTCAGCTTTTCATCTATGACACCGCTGCACACAGTATATCCATTCAGACCTATCAGCAGATTGAACAGTGTCGCTCTATCCCTGACTCTTATATTCTTCTTTCGCTCCGTCGTAGAGAATATTTCCTCCGAGAAGTAAAAAGAGTTGTGCTCTCCCTGCTCAAATGACAGATATGGATACGCCTCCAGCTCTTCATTTATTATGATATCGTTCTTCGCCAGTGGATGCTTTCTGCTTATGAACACGTGAGGCTTTGCCACAAACAGCTCATGAAATTCCAGGTCATTTGCCCGGAGGATCTTGTTCAGCACCTTCTCATTAAAGTCATTCATGAACAATATTCCGATCTCGCTTCTCATCCTGGCGACATCATCTATGATCTCATAGGTCTGTGTCTCCCTTATGCTGAAATCATATTCGTCCTGTCCATACCTCTTTATCAGGTCAACAAATGCATTTACCGCAAATGAATAATGCTGGGTGGACACGCAGAAGCTCTTCTTGCCGCCATCGTCCCCCTTGTATTTGTCCTCAAGAACCTTCGCCTGCTCAAGCACCTGTCTCGCATAGCCGAGGAAGACCTCGCCCTCTATGGACGGACTTATTCCCTTATTTGACCTGTTGAATATATTTATCCCCATCTCTTTTTCCAGCTCATGGATGGCATTTGTCAGGCTTGGCTGGGATATATACAGCCGGTTCGCTGCCTCGGTGATCGTGCCCGTATCCGCAACCATCACCACATATCTAAGCTGCTGAAGTGTCATATTCTCACCTGCTTTCTACTATTATTTTCTTGAACTGCTTTGCTGCCTCATTCAGCGGGTGCAGGCAGTCATACACAAGACATACATTCCTGTCCGGAAGCTTTTCCTCAAGTGAAAGTTTTACAACCTCTTTGTTCTTTACTGCCTCCCTCGCCATCAGTTCCGGTATAAATGCAAGTCCAAGCTCACACTTCACAAGTGGCAGTATCTGATCCGTGGTGGCCGCCTCCGTGTCCGGCGCAAGCTCCACGCCATGCTCCCTGAATATTCTGTCGTAGAATCTGAATGTCATAGTCTCCCTGCCCAGACAGATCATAGGATAGTTCCTCATCTCCGCAATGGACAGTTTTTGCTTTTTAAGTGAAGAAAATGTCGTTCCGCCGATAAGTATCTCACGATATGACTGCAGCACGATCTTCTTGAGAGGAGCCTCCACATCAGCCGGAGTTGTAACTACTGCAAAGTCTATACTTCCATTCTTCACTTCATCCACAGCCTGAGGTGTAGAATGGTTGTATATCTTGAGATTTATACCCGGATACGCCATGTGAAATGCCCGCAGTCTGTCCAGCAGATATATATTTAACGCCGTCTCACTGACACCTATCGTTATACTTCCGTGAGTGAGATTCTCACCATCTGCCAGCTCATCCTCCGCCGTCAGAAGCTGTGACATTGCAGCCTCCACATATGAATAGAGCTGTTCCCCGTCTCTTGTGAGCTGTACACCCCTGTTTGTCCTGACAAATAGTATCCTTCCAAGCTGCTGCTCCAGGCAGTTCATCGCCCTGGTCACATTTGGCTGACTGTTTCCAAGAACCTTTGCGGCTTTGGTAAAGTTATGATATCTCGCAACATAATAAAATATCTTATAATACTCGAAATTAACGTTCATAATCTATTGTTAGCCACAGACTATATTACATGTCTGCTATACTCCCTTTCTTAAAATTATTTTCCATGCAGCATCCCCAACATATCATTTTATTATCGCTGCCATATCAATTATGATTTTCACTTATTGCTACTCCAATAGTATAATCTAACCAGATTTAAATGACAAGACAGCATTTATCATATGAAAGGATGCGCATATCTATGGAAGGAAAGACCATTTTCCCAAGGGAAGAAAAATCAGAAATATTATTTGAAAAGATCCTCAGGGATCCCTGGGCATGTGAAAAGCTCATGGACACATTCTGTAATTACCTGTTCTGCAATGATGACTTCGACTGCAATCTTTCACCGGAAGAATTTACAAAATCACTGCTCTCAGCTTATCTGGACAGAGATATGTCGGCATTCCTCATGTCCATCTGCAACAATACAATGTTCGATCTGCTAAGAAATTCCTACCTCATCCCATATCGCTTCAACGCCGATGGCAAGACCAATCCTGTCATCATGACCGGTGAGCACGGCGAACTTCTGCCTGAATTCAGAAACTCTGTAAGAGAAAAGGATTATCAGCACTTTCACGATATATACACACATATGACACACAACGAGAATATGTATCTTGCAAAGGCGTACAGATACAGCCATGAATACACTTCTGACAACATGGAAGTCGGGCAGAAGATCCTTGAAGAGTGCACCGGAGTCCTGCTCATCAGGGAGCTGCCGGACACGGTAAAGCTCAAGGAGACCGAAGCTGAGGCATACTGTGCTGTGTGGGATATCATGGTTGAACTGGAGAAGAATCTTCCCATGGCATTTGTATTCTACGGTCAGGATACTTTGGGCAAACAAGGCATGCGATATGACGAGCTTGGAATATTCCTGCCGGATTCACTGCTCATGAAGAATCTGGAAAGACACGTTGCGAAAGCCGAGGCGATCATATATGCGGAAAAGTAAGAATGCAAAAAACGCAAATGCAGAATCGTACATAGACATTATGGAGAAAAATCACATGGAGATCCCATGGCATGACTACGCCAGTGCCGACAGCAATGTACTCATATGCAAGGCAGGTCTGATTGAAAAGGCTTCTGTCATAGGCAGAGTCGGTCTTATCATGCTCTCATGCGGAACAGGTGCATGGCGTGTCCGTACTTCCATGAACAGGCTTTCCAAGGAACTGGGCGTCACATGTACCGTCGATGTCGGACTCATGTCCATAGAATTCAACTGTTTTGACGGTCACGACTGTGTATCACAGTCCCTGTGCATCGCCAATACAGGCGTGAACACCTCAAAACTCTACAGAATGGAGCAGTTTGTTGACAATTTTCCAAATGAAGAGGCGCATCTGACCGGTGAGGAAATCCATCAGAGACTTGATGAGATAGAAAAAATACATACCTTGTACTCTCCTCTCCGTCTCGGACTTGCCTCTGCCCTCGCTTGCTGTGCCTTCACATTTCTTCTAGGCGGCGGGCCTGTAGAAATGATGCTGGCATTTGTCGCAGCTGGAATTGGAAACCTCATAAGGACAAAGCTTATCAAACACCATTTTACTTTATATATGAACATAGCGGTATCCGTGTCAGCCGCTTGTCTTGTGTACGCACTGCTGCTAAAGGCCGCTGAACTGGCATTCCATATACCCGCCTTCCACGAAGCCGGATATATCTGCTCAATGCTGTTCATCATACCGGGTTTTCCATTCATCACCAGCGGCATAGACCTTTCAAAGCTGGATCTGAGATCAGGACTTGAGAGGCTTACATACTCGATCATCATTGTGCTTGTGGCAACGATGTTCGCATGGATCATGGCGCTTCTGCTGAAGCTTCACCCACAGGATTTTGTAGCACTCGACATAACACCAGGACTTCATCTGGTATTCAGATTGATTGCCAGCTTCTGTGGTGTGTTCGGATTCTCCATCATGTTCAACAGCTCCATACACATGGCCGCCACAGCCGCTGCCATCGGTGCCATAGCCAACACTCTCCGTCTTGAACTGGTAGATCTTGCCGGCATTCCTGCAGCTGCCGCCGCATTTGCCGGAGCCCTCACAGCCGGACTGCTCGCTTCATTCATCAAAAGCACCAATGGTTATCCGCGAATCTCACTGACAGTCCCATCTATAGTCATCATGGTTCCAGGACTTTATCTTTACCGGGCAATATACAACTTTGGAATCATGTCACTTTCCGATGCCGTGTCCTGGTTTGCAGCTGCCATCATGATCATCATAGCCCTGCCACTTGGACTGATATTTGCAAGGATCCTGACGGACAAAACCTTCAGGTACTGCACCTGATCCCCAAATGGGGACAGGCACCTCCGTCCCCCAGATGGGATCAGCGCCTGAATGTCAAATCTACAACCAAGGAGTATATGAACCATGAAGTTTTATCCACATAGACAAATGTCAGAATCTTTCATCACCGCGGCCTTCCTGTCAGTATCAGGAGGCCTGCAGGATGCATATACCTATATATTCAGAGGAAAGGTATTTGCAAATGCACAGACAGGCAACATAGTTCTTCTCGGTCAGAATCTTGTAGACCGAAACTGGAGAATGTGTGTACACTATGCCGTTCCTCTATTATTTTTTGCGCTTGGAATTGCTGCTGCCGAGTGTATAAAACAGAAATTTCAGAATATGCAGCAGTTTCACTGGAGACAGATCGTTGTATTGTGTGAGATTTTTCTGCTTCTTATCGTGGGATTTCTTCCCATAAAACTCAATCTTCTCGCAAATGCCATGGTTTCATTTTCATGTGCCATGCAGGTTCAGGCATTCAGGAAGGTCAACGGCTACGCATTTGCCAGCACCATGTGCATTGGAAATATCCGAAGCGGCACAGATGCCCTGTGTGCATACTTCAGAACAAAGGACAGGAACACACTGTTCAAATCCCTATGCTACTGGGCGATCATCCTGCTATTCGGAATCGGTGCCGCTGTGGGCGGTCACTTCATCCGTATATTTGATATGAGGACCATCTGGTTCTCCTGCTGTCTGCTGTTCGTGAGCTTTCTGTTCATGTTCATCAAGGAAGAGAGAGAGTAAAAATGAGCTTACGCGAGTCCTCAAGGAGCAGACGCATGAAAAGGCGCTTCGCGCGGCGTCTGCGTGATATATCGTCAAGCTTTGCTTGATGACCTACGCGCACATCAGTGCGCTTCCAGACATCATAAGGGATCTCCTCTATCGACAACTACCTGGAATCCGAACGCCTCTGCGCGCCTGTCAAGGCAGCCGCGGCACTGAGCTGATTCCTCCCCCGTGCATATCTTGTTGTCGTAGAGCTCGTATTTCTTTCGGACAGACACAGGAGACAGATTCGGCATGACCACATTCGCACCGTGCATAAACCCACGCTCCCTGCCATCCG
>ERZ824488.166-NODE-166-length-91122-cov-5.181910_pt1 | contig 91122 bp, 72 predicted proteins | sample MGYA00519936_ERZ824488 | MGnify/ENA primary metagenome ERZ824488 (study PRJEB31778, sample SAMEA3449153) | human gut metagenome | biome: human gut; feature: human-associated habitat; material: faeces | place: United Kingdom | collected 2010/2012 ...
TTCGTTAGAAAATTCCCACCGGGAGACCTCACATCGAGGAAGGACATTCCGTTCGTCGTGGGCGTTCGTGGCTTCTTCACTAAATCTCAACTTACATCTCTAATGGAACGTGAAGGAATCGCCGTCCTCCACGATGCAGATCATAGTCTTGCCGGCATTGAGGACGATCTCATCACCATTGTCGTCGTAGTACCTCGTGGCACCGTAATCGGAGGTCTTCTCCCAATTCACGTGAATCCCCCGGCCGTTCGTAAAGAACCAGCCGTCTCTCGTGGTGTCGTGGCATTGGAATGCCAGGTATCCCTCGCCCAACTCTTCATAAAAGGTATTCTGCACCAGAATATTCTTGAAAGTCAGCTGCTTGCCGGTCAATGCATCGATATGCGGTCCGTCCGTACTGCCGGACAGATGCTGGGAACGATAATAGAGACCGTCATCCTCATTGAATTCAAAATAACATCTGGTCAGAGGGTAACACCCCGACATATCGATATAAGTGGCATCCTTGGCCTTGGAACCGTACTGCCCGAGCGTATTGGGTTCAGCCTTCGTGGCAAAACGGAAATGCTCTTCGTCGGACAGCCCACGATATTCCAGACTGTAGCCTTTTTGGCCGATCACCCGCAGCAGACCAGCCCCGGAAGCATAAGCATTGTGAGGCTTGTTGCGATCCGTGGTGCGGAAAAAGGCTCCTTCATCCGTGCCGGAGGTACCGTCGATATCCTGCGTGTCCGGCTGTTCCAGCAATTCATTGATGAAAAAAGGCCCTCCGAAATGCACCAGGAACGCATCCCATTCAAATGCCCAGTAGGCATAATAATCACGCAGACTCCGGATGTTGCCGATCTTGTCCAGATCCTCCCAGCCTTCATAGACTGCCATCATACGCGTCATGCGGTTCTCAACATTTGCTTCATAGAGAATGGAAGCCTCGGACAGACTATATTGAGGGATCGCGGCAGCCTCATTGGGGATCATGACAGCAATAGGGCGCGTGGCAGCAGCATCGGCATCCACCCATTCATTGGTGAGACGACTGCGCACCATTCCCTCAGCGGGTGCCACCGAATCATCTTCTACCACGATCGTCACAGGATCTGGAAGCTTGTCATCGGGATCCGTCGAAGAAGCAGGACTGTTGTCCGGCAGGATCGGACTGAAAATATTATCGTTATTGTTCTGTGCGCCGCAGGCGGTCAGCAGCAGAGAAGCGGACAGCAGTAGCGCGGCGGCTCTGTGCCATGTCCGTTTTTTATTATTATGAGAAATCATGTAAAAGTCACCTCGACCATAATACGGTATTTATCAAAAGCGTTACCAATCAAAAAAATCCATCAAACCTTATCCCTGATCAGATCACAAAAGTATAAATGATCACGCCGCAGAAAATACCTAACAGCGCACCCATGAGTACCTGCAGAGGAGTATGTCCCACGAACTCCTTCAGCTTGTCATGAGGGGAAATCTCGCTGCGGCCCATATCCTCGAAGATCTTCATCATATCATTCAGCACCTGCGCCTGGATACCGGTCTCGCGGCGGACTCCCATGGCATCGTACATCACGATGATCGCCAGGATCAGAGAGATGGCGAACTCGAAACTGCCGGCGCCGTATTCGTAGCATGTCGCAGTGACCAGTGCACATACGGTAGCGGAATGCGAACTGGGCATTCCACCGCTGCCCACCAGACGCTCCGCCACGAATTTTTTGGAAATGATCAGATGGATCAGAGTCTTCAGGATCTGTGCCACGAACCAGCCGCAGGCTGCAGTCAGAAAAATATGATTACTGAAAAATTCTTCAAAAAAAGTCATAAATAACCTCGTTTCTGCCACGCCCCGTTTGGAAGGACAGGCATATATAAATTCAGTATAATCCAAAAGAAGAAAAAAGTACAGTGCCTGGCTTGAAATGATGTGGGAAGAATGGCTTGAAATGATGTTGAAAGAAACGTATAATAGTGTCATGCGGAATCTTATAACCAAAGCCTAAGGAGACCAGTAATGAGCCTGTTGAGTGTGATAGTGCCCTGTTATAATGAAGAGGAAAGTGTAGCCCTGTTTTACCGGGAACTGACGAAGAATGATCCTTTTTTCAAGGAAAAAGAAATAGAACTGGAGCTGTTGTATATCGATGACGGTTCCAAAGACGGTACTGTGCGGGAAGTGAAAAAGCTGATCGAGCAGGATCCGCGCGTGCATATTATTTCCTTCTCCAGGAATTTCGGAAAAGAAGCCGCCATGTTCGCCGGACTGGAAAAGTCGCGGGGAGACTATGTGGTCATGATGGATGTGGATCTGCAGGATCCGCCTTCCCTGTTGCCGGAAATGTTCGAATATATCTGGCAGGGATATGATTCCGTGGCTACCCGCCGCGTTACGAGAAAAGGGGAGCCGCCGATCCGCAGCTTTTTCGCCAGAAGATTTTATCATCTGATGAAGAAGATATCCCATACCGAGATGATGGACGGTGCCAGAGATTACCGCCTGATGACCAGACAGATGGTGGACGCGATCCTTTCCATGCGGGAGTATAACCGCTTTACCAAGGGAATCTTCGGCTGGGTCGGTTTCCGTACCAAATGGCTGGAATATGAAAACGTGGAACGTGCCAAGGGAGAGACCAAGTGGAATTTCTGGAAACTGCTGGTATATTCCATAGACGGGATCACTGCTTTTTCCACAGCACCGCTGCTGATCGCCTCTTTTGTCGGGATCCTGTTCTGCGTGATCGCTTTTCTGATGATCGTATTTATCATTGTGAGGAAGCTGATCTTCGGTGATCCGGTCTCCGGCTGGCCCTCCCTGGTGTGCATTATCCTGATGACCAGCGGCATCCAGTTCTTCTGTACCGGTATTCTCGGACAGTATCTGGCAAAAGCCTATATGGAAGTAAAACGCAGACCGATCTACCTGGTAAAGGAAGAAATCTAAGCATTTTGCTGTTACAAAACAGGGGGTAAATGTAACATTTTTGCTTTCTTAACTATATTTTAACGAGAAAATGTCTTTTCAAAAAACGACAGTTATGATATTATTTCTCTGTCAGTCACGGTAGGAGAGCAATACTCGACAAGTATAAAAGGGGGACTTGTTTTGGATATTGTAGCAGTAAAAGATTCTGAACTGGAGAGATATGTAACCAAAATCATGCTGGAGATAGGGGTGCCGGCGCATCTGAAGGGTTATCACTATTTACGTGATGCAATTATTTTGTCAGGAAAAGATATGGAAGTGGTAAGCAGCGTTACCAAACTTCTGTATCCTACGATCGCAAAACATTTCAAGACCACAGACCAGAAAGTGGAACGCGCCATCCGGAATGCCATTGAGGTATCCTGGACTCGGGGAAATGTGGAGACATTTGAGAAAATATTCGGATATTCAGCAGCCAGCGGAAGGAACAGACCGACGAACAGCGAGTATATCGCACGTATCGCGGACAACATCCGACTGGATTATAAGGCTATGTAACATATTGAATTTATTCTTTTTAAATTTTTTAAATTAGGAAAGTTAACGTTTCGATGCAGTATTCTTTCTTACACACTGACAGGGCCGCATGCCGGAAGAGATTTACGGTATGCGGCTTTTTTATGCTTTTTCATGCGTGCCACGTAATATTTGTCAAGTCCCGATAAATATGGTAAGATGATAACGATTCAGAGCAATAGAGAGCCTGCCCGGATCCACGGAGCGGGCACCGGGAGAAAACATGACTTTTCGGATATCGGATTTACTGATCAGAGGCTGTCTGATCATCATCGGGCTGACGGAAGTCGCCCATTTGGCGGGCTGCCTGCTGGGGTGGTCTTTTTTGGCTGTAACGGAGCTGCTGCTGGCGGAGATCGCCGTAGCGGTGCTTGTATTGATCTTGTCCGGTCTGATCGCACATAAAAACAGCATCATCGGAAAACCGGCACCGGAGAACAGCAAAACGAGCGGAAGACAACAGATTTTGACAGTAGTACTTGTATTTTTCATTCTGCTGCAGGTGCTATGGATCCTTACGGGAGAACGTGTGTGGACGGACGGCGATATGACGCTGGAGACCGTCAATACCTTCCTGAAGGAGAACAGTATCTATACGGTGGATCCCCTCACGGGGGAACCGTATACACAGGGCATGTCTTTCCGTCTGAAGCTGCTGTGCCTGCCTACTCTGTACGGAACCATCAGCCACTGGAGCGGTATGGCCCCTGGAACGGTAGTATACCGGCTGATCCCCTGCCTGACTTTATGTATGGGATACCTGGCTTACGGCAGGCTGGGTGCTGTGCTTTTTGATTATAATAGAGAAAAATGCAATATCTTCCTGATCATAGTGGGAATACTGTTCTGTGCAGGGACTTACATGCCCGGCGTGGACGGATTTGATATTTTCTACGGAGGTTTCCGGGGAGTGATGATCCGTGCGGCGGTGCTGCTTCCCTATCTGTTTTCATGCCTGTTCGAGAGAAAATATCTCGGTGCGGTGCTCTGTATCCTGGCGGAAGCCTGTATGGTCTGGACACTGTACGGCGCGGGAGTGTGCCTGCTCGTGACGGTGGCATGGGTGGCATTACGGTGGCTGTGGACAATGTGCAGCCGCAGCGATCATAAGAAAACACAGGCTGTGAAGACAGCACCGGGAGAGGAGGACGCAGAATGATGACACTTCTGAAGTCCGCCACGAACGGATGGCTCGATTATACGCAGCATGGGAAATATGCAGCATTGCTGCTGACAGCTATCCTCTATCTGGGGTATTGCCTGTGGAAAAGCAAAGCAGCAAGGAACGGTGGGAAGCAGCCGCTGTTCTATTTATATGCGGTGCTGATCACGCTGGCCTGCATCTGCCCGGTGACAGCGGTGATCCTGATGAAATACCAGACCGCGTTTTATTCCTATGTATGGATCTGGGCAGCAGTGCCCCAGACAGCACTGATCGCCTGGGCATGTACAGAGTTCCTGTATACCCTGTGGAGAGAAAAAAGTATCCGGAATGTGGTAGCTACATTGCTCCTGGCGGGAATTGTGATCCTGAGCGGGAATCCGGTATCGGACCGGACCGGTTCACAGCTGACACAGGTGGAACAGCCCCGGGAGGTGTTGAGGCAGCTGTCGGAATATCACCTGGAAGAGAGCGGAGAGACGGAATATAGCCTATGGGCTCCGAAGGAGATCCTGGCGGCGGCCAGGGCATACAGTGCCGATATCCATCCCGTGTATGGGAGAAGCATCTGGGATGCCGCGCTGGGAAGCTATTCGTACGACACCTACGAGACATGGCAGGAGGACCTGTACCTGTGGATGAACCATCTGGAAGAGACCGGTGAGACGGAGTATGTCCGCACGGAGGAAAATACCGGTGAGCGGACCATTGATTTCAGAACCTGCCTTGACAGTGCGGCGGCCGCAGGAGTAGACTACATTTTACTGCCGGGGGATCTGCCGGAGGATACCGTGGAAAAATTGCAGGAGACCCTGGGGACAGACACAGAGCTGGAGACCACAGCAGGATATTACCTGATAGAAATCGGATAGAAATCAGATAAAAACCGACTCAGAATTCAGATAAACAGAAGGATTGCAATATGGAACAGGATTTGATCAGTATAGTGGTACCGGTATACCGGGCGGAAAACTATATCGAAGAGACACTTGACTGTGTGCGGGCCCAGACCTATACGAACTGGGAGTTGCTGTTAATAGAAGACTGCGGGCCGGACCGCAGCAGACAGCTCATCGAAGAATATATCCGGTGGACCGGAGACCGGCGGATCCGGCTGCTGACCCATCCCACGAATCTGGGAGCCGCCAGGGCGCGGAACCTGGGAGTGAATGAGGCACAGGGACGTTACCTGGCTTATCTGGATGCGGACGATCTGTGGGTACCGGAGAAGCTGGAGCTGGAGCTTGCTTTTATGAAGGAGCAGAAGGCTGCTTTTGTGTTCACAGGATATGAATTCGCCGACGAGAACGGCATAGGAACGGGGAAAATAGTCCATGTACCGACGACCATAAATTATAAGGAAGCCTTGAAAAATACCACAATCTTCACCAGCACAGTAATGTTCGACATGGAACAGCTGTCAAAAGAAGAACTGCAGATGCCGCAGATCAAGAGTGAGGATACTGCGTTATGGTGGAGAATACTGCGCGGGGGTACTGTAGCTTGTGGTTTGGATGAAAATTTGGTAAAATATCGGAGAGCGGGGAAATCCCTGTCTTCCAACAAGATAGAAGCTCTGCGCAGGATCTGGAATCTGTATCGTAAGGCAGAGGGAATGTCTGTGCCGAGCAGCGCCTGGCATTTCTGCTTCTGGGCAGTACGTGCGGTGAAGCGCAGGATATAGGAGGAGTTTGTGTTGAATACAAACGGTAATTATTATGTGAACAGATTGCGCAAGAGGGAATCCTTCAAGCGCTTGATCAATATAGGACTGTCGGCGATCTGCCTGTTCCTGGAAATTGCCCTGTTTGCCTACATGTGGCAGTTCCACTTCCAGTTCCAACTGGTAGACCCGCTGCAGAAGATCTGGTACCGCGGCTTCCTGCTGGAGAACGGCATCTACAGCGTGATCCTGATCTTTTTCTCCGTGACCTACGGCGGAATGCGTCTGGGTTATATGAAAAATACGGAGATCATATTTTCCCAGGTGTTTGCAACACTGATGGCGGATGTACTGATCTATGCCGAGCTGTGTATGATGGCGCGTAGTGTGTTCCCGCCGGATATGTTCCTGCTCATGGTAGTACTGCAGATCGTGGCAGTGATCATCTATGCCAATATTGCGAATAAAATCTATCGTACGGCGTTCCCGCCCAGAGAACTCTTGCTGATCCATGGGGATCGTCCCATCGCGGATATCTGTAAAAAGTTCGAAAGCCGTAAGGATAAATACAAGATCACGAAATATGAGCATATCAAAAAAGGCGCGGCAGAACTCTGCAAAGAGATCCTGAGTGAGTATCAGAACGGTGAGATCAACGCCGTCGTGATCTGGGATATTAATGAGAAGGACCGCAACACTATATTGAAATTCTGCTATTCGCAGTCCATCCGTGTGTATGTAATGCCTAAAATATCAGATGTTATTTTGGTAGGATCCGAGGAATTACATGTATTTGATACGCCGATCCTGCTGACCAGAGAGTATTCCCTCAGCATGGAGCAGCGGTTCATCAAGCGCTCCATCGACGTGGTCTGCTCCCTGATCCTGCTGGTGATCACCTCTCCGCTGATGATCCTGACGGCACTGGCGATCAAGCTGTATGACGGCGGCCCGGTATTGTACAAGCAGGTACGCTGTACCATCGGCCAGAGAGAGTTCTATATCATGAAGTTCCGCAGCATGCGCACCGATGCGGAGAAGGACGGCGTAGCCCGCCTGGCACAGAAAAATGACGACCGCATCACTCCGATCGGGAAAGTGATCCGCAAATGCCGTCTGGACGAGCTGCCCCAGCTGATCAACATCCTGCGGGGTGATATGTCCTTCATCGGCCCCAGACCGGAACGCCCGGAGATCATTGCCCAGTATACCGAAGTCATGCCGGAGTTCGCCTTCCGTATGAAGGTGAAGGCGGGACTGGCAGGATTCGCCCAGGTATACGGAAAATACAACACCTCTCCGTATGATAAGTTAAAACTGGATTTAACATATATCGAAAATTATTCTGTATGGCTCGATCTGAAGCTGATGCTTCTGACACTGAAAGTACTGTTCTGGCCGGACAGCACCGAGGGTGTCGAGAGCGAACAGGTGACGGCTTTCAAGGCAGAGTATGACGGCCGTGCGGAAAAAGACGATAACTGAGCTGAACGTATGGGAATATGACAATATGACAATATGGGAGGAAGCCTCATGGAAGCAAGCTATGGTAAGGAACCCTTCGATCTGCGGCTGCTGCTCTTGCGGCTGGGCCGTAATCTATGGGAAATACTGGCGCTGACGATACTGGGTACAGTACTGTTCGGCGGCGGTTATTATGTCAAAAATGTGTTGCTGCAGCCCGATCCCGGGTATGCGGCTTCTTCCACTTATAAGGTAGAATATGTCGAGAACCCCAATGCGGCCGGTGCTTACTATATCAACGAAGCCACCTGGAACAGCCTGCTCCACACGGGAGAATTTCTGGATGGTGTGGAGACTCATCTGCAGGAAGCGGCAGAGCGCGGAGAGACCGGTGCTGCGGCAGTGCTGGAACAGGGCAGAGACCGCTGGATCAAAGCTTTGTCGGCTGCCTTGCCTTCCGATTTCAGTATTCCGGTGACGAAGGCTACGACACAGGATCCCGGGGAGAGCATTGCGCTGGCCCATGCCGCGGAAGAGACCATGTGCGGGGAGTTCGCAGAGAGTATGCCGGAGATCACGCGGATCAAAGTGCTGGATCATGGAGACCTCGCAGAGGCAGTGGTGCCGGATGTGCGTCCGGTACGGGCCGTGATCCTGGCGGCGGTGCTGTCCTTGTTTTTCGTAGTGGTGATCTTCCTGTTATGGGAGCTGTCCCGGGACAGCATCTGGCTCCCGGCCACTCTCCGCAGACGGTATGGATTACACAGTCTGGGTACAGTGGAAAGTACGGGATTTGCGGAAAATGTGAAATATCTGCTGGAGAAAGCGGATGCCCATAAGATCGCCGTCTGCGGTGCCCTGCCGGAGGCAGATCCACAGGAGGCCGTGGACAGACTGCGCAAGCTGCAGCCCGCCGGTAGAGAGCAGACCAGCGGCAGAGTGCAGCCCATCGACAGAGAATGGATCGCAGTTCCCAGTCCGCTGCTATGCCCTGAGAGCGCAGAGACTCTGCGGGAGGCGGATGTGGTCCTGCTGGCAGTGCCGGCCGGAGCGACGGTGGGTAAGCGGCTGGAGGCTGTGCTGGAGTATCTGACCGCACAGGACTGTAAGGTGGACGGAGCCTTTTTATGGAATGCGGATGAGACCCTGATCCGAAGTTATTATTTTCTCCCTATGATTGGTTCCGATACAGCAGATAACGATATGAATACGAGAAATACAGAAATGGAACATACAAAGACTACCCAGGCAGAAGGAGAGCAGGCATGAAGGTAGAAGTACTGGCATCGGTAATGAACGCTTCTCTTCGTGAAACCGTACAACATATGAACCTGCAGTCCGATGCGGTGATCATCAACCAATGCGACAGACTCGGACAGGAGGAAATGCAGATATCCCAGGAAAACGGAGAGGCACGAACCATCCGTTTCTATAGTTTCCCGGACCGGGGCATCGGCAGAAGCCGGAATGAAGCCATCCTTCGGGCGAGAGGGGATATCTGCCTTTTTTCGGATGCGGATATCGTGTATGAGGACGGATATGAAACGGCGATCCTGGCAGAATTTGAGAAAAATCCGCAGGCAGACATGATCATTTTCAATATCGAAGTTGAGGAATCCCGGCGCACCTACCATATCACGGAGCGGAAACGAGTGCACTGGTACAATTGCGGCCGGTACGGAGCGGTGAGCTTTGCAGTCCATAGGGACAGCCTGCTGGCATCCGGGAGCACCTTCTCCCTACTGTTCGGCGGCGGAGCGAAATACAGCAACGGTGAGGACAGCCTGTTCCTGGCGGAGTTCCTCCGGAAAGGCTATAAGGTCTATACCGCGCCTGTGACCATCGGCAGAGAGGAAGCGGGAGACTCCACCTGGTTCCATGGCTACAATGAGAAATTTTTCCATGACCGTGGTGTACTGTATCATTATCTGTACGGATGGCTGGCAGGACCGCTGGCACTGCGGTTTTTGTATGCCCATAAGGGGACATTGTGCAGTGAAGTGACAATAAAACAGGCGAAGCAGTGGATGCGGGACGGCATCCGGGAAGCAGGAAAGCGCAGCTGAGCCTGAACCGCGGCAGACATTGCAGGAGAATACGCGCGAACCGCGGCGGACATCGCGAGAAAACACGCCGGAAATTGAGACAGACATCGTAGACAGAAAGGGGGTCCCACATGGAAAAAAGTGCACTGGTATATATTGTATTAACACTCGTAACGGTGGGATTCGGCTTCTGCGTGCGCAACAGCGCCTATACGGCAGGATACCTGTCGGGCAGGCGGATGTCTGGAGCACCGGTGGGGTACGATCGGCAACAGGCGAGGAACCTGGTGGCGGAGACCGCCGTATTCTGCCTCCTGGCGGGAGTCTCGGCCTGCCGTATTGCAGTGGGTGGTGACTACTGGGTCTATTGGCTGAAATTCCAGCTGATCGATCAGGGACGCCATGTGTCCTATGAAAAAGGCTTTGTCGGGCTGGTGAAGCTGTTCCACTGGATCTTCGGTGAGGGCTCCTATCTGCCGATCTTCGGATTTTTTTCGCTGGTCACGGTGTTTTTCTTCCTGAAAGCACTGCATGATCAGGCGGACTGGTACGTAGTGTCCCTGTTTTTACTGCTGACCCAGGGCTTTTATTTTAACAGCATGAATTCCGTGCGGTATTATTTTGCACTGGCATTGGCCATGTATGCGCAGAAATACGTATTGCGGGGCGAGTACGGCAAGTTCATCCTCTGGGTGCTGCTGGGATGTACGATCCATAAATCGGTGCTGCTGATCATTCCGGCCTATATCGCAGCAGATATGTTGTCACGGGTACGGCTGAAAAAATGGCACTACGCGGTTGGACTCCTGCTGATCTTATCCCTGATCTTCGGACAGGGTTTTTATCGGAATCTTATTTTTAAGTTTTATCCCTATTATAAGGATTCTATGTTCGACAACGGCCAGTTGTCCTACGTGAATATCGGAAAATGCCTGGCGGTGCTGATCCTGTGCCTGATCTACTGGAAGGACAGTATCCGGGATGATCGCAGGAACCGTTACTATTTCTATCTGAACCTGGCGGGACTGGTGCTCTATACCTGCGGCTCCTTCATCCCGGAGGTGTCCCGGGTGGCCTATTACCTGATCCAGTCCCAGATCTTCCTGATCCCGGGCGTGCTATGGAATGCGAAAAAGGGATGGTTCCGCAACCTGTGCATTGTAGGAGTCATCGCGGCATATCTGCTGTATTTTGTAATGCTGTTACGTGGCATGTACGATGTGGAGATCAGATTGCTACCTTACCTGAATTGGATATTTAATTAAAAGAGGATTTGATTTATGAGAGTACTGTGGGTCTGCAATATCATGCTCCCGGTGATCGCCGAGGCATTGCATAGAGAAGCTTCCAATAAGGAAGGCTGGCTGTCAGGACTGCTGTCGCAGGTCGTGGACCGGGAAGACACCGACATGACGCTGGCAGTGGCGTTCCCGGCACCCGCGGGGGAAGAGATCCCACAGAGTTTTGTAGTCCGGGTGCAGGGGGAACACCCTGCCTGTGTCGCGGAAGCCACTTCTGCTACGGAAGCTGCATCTGCTCCGGAGGGGGGCGGTGGATATCTCGTCAGATGCTACGGCTTCCATGAGGATACCGTGCATCCGGACCGTTACCAGCCGGAGCTGGAAGAAGAACTGCGTAAGATCACGGAAGATTATGATCCGGATGTGATCCACTGCTTTGGTACGGAATATCCCCATACGCTGGCGGTCTGCCGTGTCTATCCGCATCCGGAGAGGATCCTTTTGGGGATCCAGGGCATCTGCAGCCTCTGTGCGGAAGCCTATTTCGCCGATCTCCCGGAGCGTGTGACGCGCAAAGTGACCTTCCGGGATCTGGTGAAACGGGACAGCCTGCGCAGCCAGCAGGAGAAATTCGTCCGCAGAGGTGTGATGGAGAGAGAAGCCATTGGTCTGGCGGGAAATATCACCGGCAGGACGGCATGGGACCGGGAGGTGACCACCGGGTGGAATCCCGAAGCACAGTATTATCCTATGAATGAGACCCTGCGCGCTTCCTTCTATGAAGGCAGCTGGGACCCGGAGCACTGTGAACTCCACAGCATCTTCGTCAGTCAGGGAGATTATCCGCTGAAGGGCTTGCATTATCTCCTGAAAGCATTGCCCGGGATCCGCAGGAAATTCCCCGATGTGCAGGTGTATGTGGCGGGAAATGATCTGACGGCATACCACACGCTGAAGCAGAAGCTGAAGATCTCCGCCTACGGACAGTATCTCCGGGATCTGATCCGGGAGGGGCAGCTGGAAGACTGCGTGCATTTCACAGGGAAACTGACAGAACAACAGATGCGGGAACGATTCCTCCGAAGTCATCTGTTCCTGTGCTGTTCTTCCCTGGAAAATTCGCCGAACTCCCTGGGCGAAGCCATGCTGTTGGGAGTGCCCTGCGTCAGCACGGAGGTGGGCGGGATCCCCAGTCTGTTCGACGGCGGAAGGGACGGCCTGTGGTGTGAAGGACACCGGCTGACAGAAACAGCTGAAATCAGCAGAAATACGTCAGATGCGGCTGAAAACAAAAATAACACGTGCAATTCAAAAGAATTAAAAACAACAGATTTGGAAAATATTGTAAAATCCATGGAAAAATCCATTATCGAAATGTGGAGTTCTCCGGAGAAAATGTTGGAATACTCTAAAAATGCAAGAGAACATGCAAGAAAAACCCACGATAAAGAGAAAAATTTTGCAAAATTGCAAGAAATCTATGCAAAGATAGCGGAAAGGCAGGGCTGAGAATGCAGGTGGTATTCGTTTCTAATTATTTTAATCACCATCAGCTGTCCTTCTGCGACGCATTGTATGAACTCCTGGAAGGAAGCTTCTGCTTTCTGCAGACCCAGCCGATGGAAGAGGAACGCGTGAAGATGGGGTGGCAGGCCGAGGAGAGACCGTATGTGCGCTATGTACAGCCGGGCGGTACGACTACGGGCGGCCCGGAAGCATTCATGGGCAGGAATCCAGACGAAGAGACTGCGGGGCATGAATGGCGGCATCTGCTGCTGACAGCTGACGTGGTGATCTTCGGTGGATGCGATGATGAGAGCTACATCAGGGAACGCCTGGCGGCGGGAAAACCTATCTTCCGCTACAATGAGCGGCTGTATAAAGAAGGACAATGGAAAGCCATCTCTCCCAGAGGACTGCTGCAAAAGTATAAAGACCACACCAGATACCGCAAGGCACCGGTGTACTTCCTGTGTGCCGGAGCCTATGTGCCCTGTGACCTGGGGATCATTCATGCCTATCCGGAGAAAATGCTACGGTTCGGGTATTTCCCCGAGACCAGAGAGTATGCGCCGGGGGAACCGTTTTCACGCAAGAAAAAAGGAAGCATCCTGTGGGCGGCGCGGATGATCGACTGGAAACATCCGGAGCTGGTAGTGAAGACAGCCGCTTATCTGAAAGAACATCTGAAAGAGCTTCCTTTTCACATTACGATGATCGGCGGAGGAGAACTGGAGGAAGAAGTACACAGCCTGGCAGAAGAGCTTGGCGTGACGGATAAGATCACCTTCGCAGGCTTCCGCGGTCCGGAGGATGTCCGGGCTGCCATGGAGGAATCGGAGATCTACCTCGTCACCAGTGACCGGAAGGAAGGCTGGGGAGCGGTAGTCAACGAAGCCATGAACAGCGGATGCGCCGTCGTGGCGGATCATATGATCGGAGCGGCTCCCTGGATGATCCGACAGAGGGAAAACGGGATCCTCTATCACGACGGCTGTGAACAGCAGCTGCAGGAATACGTTGCAGAGCTGCTGCAGGATCCGGCAGAGTGCCGCAGACTGGGAGAAGCGGCGCAGCGGACCGTCCGGACGGAATGGAATGCACGGACCGCCGCGGAGAGACTGGTCAGACTGAGTCGTGAGATGGGATTCCTAGGCAGCGCCGACGGCCAATGCCTTCCGTCACCGCCCGTCCCGGCACTGTGGACAGACGGTCCCTGCTCCCCGGCCCCGGTGATCCCGGAGCGACGGATGTATCGATATTTAACGGAAAGAAATGAAGAGGACAGAACGTGAACAGTAATGAGACCAACCAGCCGCTGATCAGTGTGATCGTGCCGGTGTACAATATCATACCTTATCTGCCCCGCTGCGTGGAGAGCCTGCAGAAGCAGACCTATCCGGAGCTGGAGATCCTGTTGATCGACGACGGCTCCACCGATGACACCCCGGCGCTGTGCGACCGGCTGGCGGAAAATGACCCGCGTATCCGCGTTTTTCACAAGGAGAACGGAGGCCCCTCTTCCGCGAGGAACTTCGGACTGACGCAGGCCGCCGGAGCATACGTGGGATTCGTGGACAGCGATGACTATGTGGATGCCGATATGTACGAGCGCCTGTACCGGGCGATCGCGACTACTCATATGCCCATTGCTCAGGTGGGCAGGGATGAGATCGATCAGGACGGCAACATCCTGCCGAACATCTGTGAGCCGGTATCCGAAGAACAGGTGATCCCGGCAGAGGATTTCTTAAAAGAGCTGCTGATGCACCGGGGAGACTGCTCCTTCTGTACCAAGCTGTTGCAAAAGGATCTGTTCACAAAGGGAAAATTCCCGGTGGGAGCGCTGAACGAGGATTTCCACCTGCTGGTGAAGCTGCTGACGGACGAGGAGAACATCGTTCCCGGGATCGCGTGCATTCCGGGTCAGACCTATCATGTCTTTTACCGCCCGGACAGCAACACCAGAGATAAAAACCGCTTCTCCCGAGTGTTCGCGGACAACATCGATAACGCGGATATGGTACTGCGGCTGGTGGAGGCGAGATACCCGGAGCTGACGGAGATCGCCTTCCGTTTCGGCGTCTTCCAGAGACTGGACTATATGCTGCATATTCCCATAGCACAGATGACCGGGGACAATGCGTTCTACCGCAGCGTCGTGAAGAGCCTGCGGAAGGGATGGTGGCGCGCCATGAGAAACCCTTACCTTACGAAAAAGAATAAGTGTTATCATACACTGTTCGCCATAGCGCCGAAGGGGATCCGGGTGCTGCACAAGAAACTGAAGCACATATGAAGAGCACATATTTAAAGAAAGAATTGAGTTTCATGAAAAGAAAATTAGCATTTCTGGGAGCCATTCTCCTGGCGGCATTCATATTTACCTACGAGGGCAATACCTACCGGACCCATGCACTGGACGAGGAAGATCAGGCATGGATCGACGAGGCCGGGGAAGCATTGCAGAAGATCGTGGAAGAACGGGAAATTATGGCACTGGTCTATCTGTGTGATGAGCTGCCGATCCGCTCGGAAGCGGATAACAGCAGTGCAATCGCAGGCACCGCAACCAGCGGACAGATGGTGGAGATCCTGGATGTGGCCGTGGATGAGGACTATCAGGTCTGGGAAAAAGTGTCCGCGGAGATCAGCGGTAAGACCTATGTAGGATACATCCCCAGAGATCATCTGGCATGCTCCGACGAACGTTTTCTGGAATGGGAAGAACTGTATGGCATGAATCCAGGAGCGGAAGTGATGCTGGCAGAGGAAAATGCCACGGGCGTCTATGCGGATATCGAAGAGTTCCCGGAGAGCTACCGCCCGGCATTGCAGGCGTTGAAACAGCAGCATCCCAACTGGACTTTTGTGCGGCAGAATACGGGACTGGATTTCCAGACGGTGGTAAACAATGAATTACAGGGCGGAAAAAGTCTGGTCTATAAGAGCTACGGGGACTATTGCAAGGAAGGACAGCACAGTCCTAACTGGTATTTTGCATCGGAGGATGTACTGAAGTTGTATATGGATCCGAGAAATGCGTTACAGGAAAACGCTATTTTCCAGTTTGAACAGCTGACGTACAATGAAAGCTACCACACAGAGGAAGCTGTTAAAAATTTCCTTGAGGGAACTTTTATGAACAGCAGTCAGAACGCGCCCGGAACGGATATGAAGTTCTATCATATTTTCTGGACCATCGGTGCGGAGGAGAACCGTCAGGTCAGTCCGTTCCATCTGGCAGCCAGAGTGCTGCAGGAACAGGGACAGGGCACATCACCACTGATTTCCGGTATTTATCCCGGCTATGAAGGGTATTATAATTATTTCAATGTGGGGGCCTCCGGAAGCACCAACGAACAGGTGATCATCAATGGATTGAATTATGCCAAAAATAATAACTGGAAGGGAGCCTACTATTCCATTCTGGGAGGAGCGGAAGTAATCTCCGCGAATTACATACGGAAGGGCCAGGATACCTTATATTTACAGAAATTCAACGTATCCCCCACAGCCAGCAACCCGATATATACCCACCAGTATATGCAGAACATCTCAGCGCCCACCACGGAAGCCCTGAGCATCAAAAAACTGTATGAGAGTGCCGGAGCACTGGAGAATACCTTTGTATTCAAGATCCCGGTCTACGAAAATATGCCGGCAAGCCCCTGCCCGATGCCGACTTCGTCTACCAACGTGGTATTGCAGGTGCCGTCGGGATATGATGCTGCCGCGATCTATGTGGACGGTGTCGCCTATACTCCGCAGGTGCGGAATAACCGCCGCATCGTTACCCTTCCGGACGGAAATGCACAGGCAGCAGTGGTCTATCGTTATAATGCCAACGGTGCGCCTATCGGCATGTATGTCTGGACCATGGAATACCGTAACAATGCCTATGTGGCGACGGAACAGCCGGAGCTGACAGATCTGCTGACCTACCACGGATTTTCCATCCGTATCACCGGAAAAGCGGGAATTCGTTTTAAGACCGGTATCAGTACCGACCTCAGAGCCAGATTACTGAACGGCGGTGTAAACGGCTATTCCCTGAAGGAATATGGAACGCTGGTCATGAACAATGCCAACCGTGCCTCCTATCCCATGATCAAGGGTGGTGAAAAAGTCATCAGTGGACTGGCCTATGGCACGAACGCTGACGGTTCCCATCAGGACAGCATTTACGAGACTGTGAGCGGAAGATACCGTTATACTTCCGTGCTGGTGGGACTTCCCTCCAGCCAGTACAAGGTGGAATATGCGTTCCGCGGATACATAATACTGAACAAGGACGGCAGAGACATTACAATCTACGGACCGGTACAGGCCCGAAGCATTTATGCACTGGCGGAAATGGTTCTGAACATGGGAACTTACCAGCCGGGATCCGCCGCAGATACTTTTCTGCGGAAGCTGATTAGCGATGCACAGTAACAGTCTGCCGGCTGTCGGCCATCGGAGAACGATCATAGAATTTGATAAAAACAGACAGGACAAAAAGATGAAAAGAAAAGCAACAAAATTCATGGCACTGGCCATAAGCACGGTACTCGTCATTTCCCTGACGGCCTGCGGAGACGGCAACGGTGGGGAAGTAGAGGATGTGGTGACCCCGGTGGAAGCACAGCCGATGCTGTCCGAACTGGAGCTGGAGATCCTTAATCTGGAAACCAAATATAATAAAGGAGAATTCACCGGAGCAGATTACCTCGCACTGGCAGATGCCTATAGCAGAGCAGGCGATATCCGCAAGCAACGGGATATGCTGGAACAGGATTACCGGCTTTACGAAGATGCGGATGCATTTTCCACATTGCAGGGCCTCAGTGTAAATCTGGAGGAAGAGACGGAAGAGATCCGCAGCCGTGCACAGGAAATGTTAAATGATCTGGAACTGCCGGAATATCTGGACGAAAGCGTGAATCTCATCGACAGCGGCGACTGGTTCTCCACCATGATGCCCAAACTGAAGGAAGGACAGCGCAGCTACTATCTGGAGCGGGATGCACAGCCGCTATTCTATGCGCAGGTGGGATATACCGGCGAGGGACAGCGTTTTTCCAAAGTGTGGTATACCGGAAGTGAGACAAAACGCTTCCTGAGTCAGGAAGGAACCATCATCCGCCTGGTGACCGTGACTTCCACGGTGGCAGGGGCAGAGGATCCGACTTCGACTGCGGGAACCGATACAACAGCTGAGACGGCGGACATTCAGGACACCGCCACCCCTCGGGCTGCCACCCCGGCAGACATGGGTGCCTGGAACGGTACTTTTGAGTCCTGGAGCGTGGACTGCGCTACCGGCAGCATTACCCATGAACAGGGTACCATGCAGAAGGGTGTGCTCACCGGTGACTACACCTGTGACGTACATGCCGGAGAGGGCGGACTGGATGCATTTTCTCTCTGGAACAACCGGGAAGGCATGGAATATATTACTTATACCGGCAGTTTTGATTCCGAGGGAAAGGCGTTGGTAGAACAACCCTCCGAGGAAATCCGGAAAAAACTGCTGGAAGGAACAGATGATACGGATCTGATTCTCTACGCTTATGATGCGACCGGCGAGAACTGCCTTTGGCAGGGAACCGGTGCGGAGACTTCCGTGGCGGATTATCGATTTGGCGGGGAGCTGATCGGATTGGAGACCCGGCCGAAATATACCTCCTATGAGGTGCCGGAGACTATGGCAACGGATGACGACGGAACAGGAAGCACAGGAGAGACAGGCACTGAAAAACCCCAGATCCGCATCTTTGACGGAGAAATCCAGTGGTTCGACGGAAAATACTGGGTCAGCGCAGGTAATGTGAAAGAGATGGCAAAACAGGATCCTTTTGCAGCATACGAAGAGAACCATGATACGGCAGCACTCGGAGACACAGCGGGAACTACCGGAGGCGATACAACAGACGGAAATGCCGGGCAGAGCATTACCGGAGGCAATACCACCGGAACAGCTGGCGGCAACAAAAATTCCGGAACGATTCAGAAGCCCGCGGCAACCCCGAAGCCTATGACAAAGCCGTCCACCCCAAAACCCGGTACCACCAAACCTTCTGCAACTCCGGCACCCACTGCAACTCCGGTACCGGCAGCAACCCCAGCACCGGCGCAGAGCAATGACAACAGCAGCTCCGGCGGCAGCAGTGACAGTGGAAGCACCGGAGGAGACAGCGGCAGCAGCGGCGGAAGTGACGTGGATATGGAGTGGACACCGGATCTGTTGTAGTCCAGCGCATGCGATAGATCACATTGGACTGTTCAGAGGCAGCCCGGAAAATAGTGGATAAAAAGATACATATTGAAGGGTGCTGCACAGAAAAGTGAAACATTTGGAATGAGGAGGATTTATTCATTGAAATATCCATGGAAACAGAAGATATTGGAATCGAAAAAAATAGAGCTGCTGCTGGTGGCATTGCTCCTATTGGCGGCTATCGTCATCCGGGCATACCATTTCGGAGCGCCGCCCATCGGTGTACATCAGGACGAAGCCATGGCTGCCGTGGATGCCAAAGCACTGGCGGACTACGGTACGGACCGTTACGGAATGCGGTATCCGGTGCATTTTACGGCGTGGGTCAGCAGCCAGATGAGCGTATTACTGTCCTACTGCATGATCCCGTTTATTAAGCTCCTGGGATTCTCCACGGTATCCACGAGACTGCCGATGCTGGTGATCAGCTGCCTGGGACTGCTGGCACTGTACCTCTTCGGCAGACAGCTGGCCGGCAAATGGACCGGCATGATCGTGCTGATCCTGGGGACCATCAGCCCCTGGCATTATATGCAGAGCCGGTGGTCCTTTGACTGCAACCTGTTCCCCCATGTGTTCCTGATCGCGGTAGTACTGCTGATCGCCGGACTAAAAAAGAAACCGCTATTGTACCTTTCCATGGTGATGTTCGGACTGTGCTCCTATGCCTACGGAATTGCGGACTATTCGGTACCGCTGTTTTTACTGGTGGTTGCTATTTATCTCCTGCGGCAGCAGGCAGTGAATTGGAAGGAGCTGGCAGCCTGCTTTGTGCTGTACCTAGTGATCGTGCTGCCGGAATTTTTATCCATGCTGCTTACCCTGCTGGGAAAGCCAGGAATCGAGACGCCGCTTTTTACGATCCCGTCGTTCCTGTCCAGTAACCGCGGCAATGATATTCTGTTCGCTAACTTCTCCTGGAAACAGCTGTGGGAGAATATCGTCTGGACCTTTACCACCACCTGGGGCTCCGGGGACAAGAGCGTGACCAATACCATGGTGAAATTCGGCCCGGTGTACTATATCACGGATCTGTTCTTTGTCATCGGACTGGTCAGCATCCTCCGCAGACTCCGGGGAATGGAAAAAGAGGAACGTTACCCCTATGTCGCACTGCTGGCGTGGCTGGGCATGGGACTGTGGGTAGGCATCCTTACCAAAAATGTGACAGTGAACCGTATCAATATCATATTCTATCCGGTACTGATCATCGGGGGCATCGGTATCGCACGCTGCATCCGGAAGGTGCACCTCCTGTCCGTACCCATTGCAGCGGCCTACGGTGTGATGGCACTGATGATGGCACAGATGTATTTTGGCAGCTGGGGAGAACTCAGCCGGATCTATTACTACGATCCCTACATACAGGCGTTGAACTATGCACATACCATCGATTGCGATGCCTATTACATCTATCCGGACCCCCAGGGAATCGATGCCGGCGCTACCTTAGGCGAGATCCTGACTATGTACACCCACCGGATCGATGCGCATTACTATCAGGGCATCAGTAACGTACAGGACGGCGTGGAACTCCTCCCGTATAAAGAACGCTACCATTATGAAAACGTCACGGCAGAGACCGTAGCGGCCAATGAGGCGTCCGGAGAGCGGGTAGTGTATATCGTGGATTCCGGGCAGAGAGAGCTGTTCGATCCGGAGAAGTATGAGATTACTTCCTTCTATGACCGGTTTTATGTGGTGAAAGATAAATCCAAAAAAAGACTTTCATTGGAATTATACCGGAAATGTGATAAAATCATGGCATAGCATGTATGTGGCATGAAATAACGGTAACAATGCATGAGAGACTTAGAATTTTTAATGACTGGCTATGGGAGGAAAAGCAGAACATGAAGATAGAATCGATAAAAATCCATAACTATAAGGTTTTTAAAGATGTCGAAGTAAAGGACATTTCCAACATGGCTGTATTCCTTGGAAAAAACGGCGTTGGTAAAACTACCTTTTTTGACGTATTCGGCTTTTTACATGATTGCCTGAACAGTAATGTCAGATCAGCATTAGCTAAAAGAGGCGGATTTAAGGAAGTGGTATCAAGGGAACAAAAGGGCAATATAGAATTTACCATTAAGTTCAGAGCTTCTGAGGAGGAACCATTGATTACCTATGAGATATCCATAGGATTGGATGAGCATGCTAGAGCAGTTGTAAAAAAAGAAGTATTGAGATTTAGAAGAGGACAGAAAGGGTCTCCTTGGAAAGTACTGGACTTCTCTTGTGGGGAAGGAATCGCAGCAGAGGGGAAACTCAACTCTTATGAAGATGTAAATCTGGCAAAACGTCGAAAACAAAAACTGGATTCGCCTGACATTCTGGCGATTAAAGGGTTGGGACAGTTCAAAGAGTTTGAAGCTGTGTCCACATTTCGCCGTTTGATTGAGGATTGGTACGTTGCTGATTTTAGAATTGATGCTGCCAGAGAACGTCAGGAAGCAGAATACGGAGAACAGCTTTCGAGAACCGGAGATAATTTATCAGTTGTAACAAAATACTTATATGACAATCATCCGGATATATTTAACAAGATCATAGAGAATATGAAACTCCGGGTACCCGGTGTCGAAAAGGTGGAGGCACAGGAAACACAGGACGGTTATATTGTGTTAAGATTTCAGGACGGAAAATTCCAAAATCCTTTTTCAGCAAAATATGTTTCTGACGGCACAATAAAAATGTTCACGTATCTTGTCTTGCTGAATGATCCTTTACAGCATGCACTCTTATGCATAGAAGAACCGGAAAACCAGCTTTACCCGGAATTGTTAGGGGGGCTGGCGGAGGAATTCCGCAATTATGCAAATGCAGGCGGACAGGTGTTTGTGTCTACGCATTCTCCGGATTTTTTAAATGCAGTAGAACTGGAAGAAATTTATTATCTGCAGAAAAAAGATGGATTTACCACAATAAAAAAAGCCTCGGATAATCCGATAGCCAGAAAACTGTGTGAAGCGGGTGATCTGCCCGGGGCATTATGGAAACAGGGGTTATTGGTGGAGGGATAGAATGAAGTTAGTCTTTTTACTGGAAGAAGAATCTATGAAACACTTTTTGGATGGTATATTACCAAAGATATTACCTCCGGATGTTGGTTTCATTACCGTCCCACATGAAGGAAAATCAGATTTACAGAAATCTGTGCCTATTAAACTGCGAGCATGGAAGGAACCGGGAGTGAAATTTGTAATTGTACAGGACTAGGATACCGGTGACTGCCGTGAACTTAAACGCAAGCTTTTAGAATTGTGCGGAGATACAACGCAAGAGGTATTGATTCGTATAGCTTGTCATGAATTGGAGGCATGGTATTTCGGAGATCTGGAGGCGGTATCTAAAGCTTATGGGAAAAACATTACAGTTTTGGCGAAAAAGAAGCAATACAGGGTACCGGATGATATTATTTCACCCAAAAGAGAATTGAAGAAATATCTTCCGGAGCATCAACAAATCAGTGGTGCAAAAAGAATAGCACAGTACATAGATATAAACAGAAATACATCTGAAAGCTTTCAGGCTCTTGTAAGCGGAGTGAGAAAATTGATAAGCTAGATGATACGGTCGTATTGTAGAAAAGACATCGGTGGCAAGATCGATGTCTTTTGCAATATGTGGTATTGTATGCTTACCTGGATAAGTTGTGAAAGATGCGGATACAGCTTGAAATCGTGGATGTTCATGTGCTAAATTATAATTAGGCTTTTGGACAGAACATGCTTCTATTAGATTAGTTCAGAGAAAAGCTGATTAAATCCGGTGGGTAAAACTGGTAAAAATTTTTTGAAAAAAGATTGTAAGATTTTGTCGTAAATCGTCATGTAATATATGAAGGAATATATTAGAGAATTAGATGTGTGAGATGAATTTCAAATTTGAAACATATTTCAATGAAGGATAATTCTTAATTATCTAATATAGAATTTGTTCATCCTTTTATTGAAAATACGTGTATGAAGGAGACCAGGCTATGAATTATACAAACTTGGCAGATTGTTTTGCAAATACGCATTCCATAAACCGGCATATTTTCCTTGAAATCACTTCTAAATTCATGCCTCATTCTACAATAAATGTATTAGATTTTGGCTGTGGAACCGGTAACTATATTAAAGCCATAACCACATATACAAATTATCATATATATGGTGTTGAGCCATGCGAAGCAATGATTGCATACGCCAAGAAGCAAAATCCGAATATCATTATTAGACCAGGCAATCACCTGTCAATTCCATACCCTGATAACTTTTTTGAATATGTATATATGACAAACGTGATTCATCAAATCCCCGATATTTCTGCTATGTATAAAGAAATTTATCGCGTTCTTAAACCTAATGGAGTGCTATGTATATGCACTGAAAACCGTCGTCAATTGTTAAGTAAATATTGGATAAAATATTTTCCCTCTATTGTGATAAAAGATTTAAAGCGTTTTCCTTCTATCGGAAAACTAATACGATTAGCAAAACAGCAACACTTTAGCACCATTAAAACTACGTTTATTGGAGAGACAAAATGGTCACATGTTACGAAATTTATTTTATTACAGGTATTGGAACGTTCTATGTCTGTACTTAATCTTATTTCTGATACTGAATATAAAAACGGAACAAAGAAAATAGTCTCCGCTTATCACAGAAAAAAATTATATTTGAGCAAACGAGGCTATACATTTTTATGGCTACGAAAGATAGAGGATAAATAGGATATGAAGCAGAGCATAATTATTCCATATTATAAAAATAAACAGGAATTGTATTTTTCACTAAACCTGCTATTTATGTACCTGCCTAAAGAAGTCGAAGTAATAATTGTTGCAAACAATTATAATCCCCAGGAATTGGACATATCCTTTCCCAACTGCAAAATACTTAAGTATAATCGATCGCTATTGTATTCCAAGGCAGCAAACATAGGCGTTCAAAATGCGACTGGAGATATAATAACCTTAATGGATCAAGATATTTTTGTTACAAACAATTGGTATGAACCGTTGATTGATAAATTATTATCTGATCCAAATATTGGTGCTGTAAGTTCTAAAATGATTAATCCCACCAATAATAGGATTTTGGAATACGGAATAGAATATACCCCATATAACAGTGCGCACATCGGAAAAGATTTGTCCGCTCAATCATCACTTGTACAAAGCGATATAAGTGTGTCTTCTGCGTGCGGAGGAGTTCTAATGACTTATAAATCCTTGTATAATAAATTGGGAGGTATGGATGAAGACATGCCCTATATTTGTTGTGATTGCGATTTTACTCTAAAGTTATGGGCATTAGGGAAAAAAGTCTGGGTTGTTGGCGACTCTGTTGTGTTTCATAAAAGTTTTACTTCAAAAATATCCGGAAAAATATCTGATTTTTCCTTCTTAGAGAATGATTCGCGTTGGATATTTTATCAGAAAAATGCTTCTCGCATGCGCTATAATTTAGAAGTATGGATGCATAAAACTTTACAGTACTATCTTGAATTTCATGACGTACTTAAGAAATATATTTTTATCAATTTGAGTAGCTATAGCAACATTGACTGGTACATAAACATAATAAAATCAAAACTAGGCATTGATTTCTATGACAATTATGCCTTTGGGGTACCAATAAGAAATATTCCAAGCTTGCAAATATATGACTATGTTCCCTATGATTTTATTACATTGCATACGCCAATAATATATTTTGTCGATTCATTTCTTTCGCTTAGAGACAATGCACTATGGTATAATATGCGTAATGCAGAAAAGGATATTATAATTGATATAAACGGGGCAGTTTGCTCTATCGCAGATTTGCAAAGGGGTACTTACTAAAAAAGTAAGTATCCCTCCTTTGTTTCCTCATTAAAAATGGGTGCTTGCGGGATATAATCATCATAAATTTTTTCAAATTCTTCATCCGGGCATAGCATAACATCTTTAAAATAAGAATCTTTTACTGCCTGTTCAAATACTGACATATCATATTGCTTGAATGGAAATTTCCTTTTTCGAAAATTTATAACCATATCCTGAGCAATAACATTTTTTTGTAAGGTAATTTCCTCGGTACATTTGTTTTGCTGCAAATTATCAAATGTTTTTTGATATAATAAATATGCCTTTCCCCAATCACCCTTTTGACTATAATATTTTGCACTTAAATAGAAATATCGATATAATTGCAATCCATTCTGCATAGTTTGAAACATATTAAGCTGCTCCAACATGTGTATCATTTCAAAATCTGAATATGTGTACTCCTTTATTAGACCAAGCATAATCTTAAAAACCAAAAATTGAATACGGAAAAATAGTTTAAACTCTATTTCGTCATCACTTAATATTTCTTCTTCATATTTCCATATTGTATTTTTTAATGAGACATAATCTTTCTGTAAAAAACCTAATTGAATGCATCGATATAAATATTGCCCCTTCATTCCCTTAGGAAAGTGTTTCTGATACTCTGAACACCCTTTTTGTAAAGCTTTAACTGCCTCTGGAATAAGCTGAGTATCTAAAAAATAACTCTGTGCCTTGTCAAAATAATTTTCTACATATATATTCCAAAAACCATTGGCTAAAGATAATTCCATGGATAGAGTCCATTTTCCCTTATATTGTTGTATACTACCTCCAATGCGTCCGCAAACAAAATATCTATTATATATTTGTGCTTTAAAATATTTGCTTTCTTCAAAATCAGCTTTTTTAATTATTGCTAATACATTATCGTATAAATTGATGGCTTTTTCAATAGACTTTAATTTTACTTGATTTTCAGCATATGCCATCAATAGTGTGCAATATTCCTTACAGGTTAATAGCCCGCTGTTAAAATCATATATAGTTTCAAAAAGTTTATATAAAATTTCCGCAGACTTTTCTCCAAACTGCTCTCGTGTTTTACATAAAACATCTTGTACTATAATAGAAACATTATCAGTCCCATGTTCTAAAACAGAAACTAATATATGTTTATATATTTTATATTTAAGATTATCCGAAATATCTAAATCCGTATAACGCTTGTAATTCTCTAAGGTTATTTTTTCTATATTGTATAATTCACAAATATATTTCAAACTTTTTACTTTTGTCAAAGCTGCATGCGAATCATCAAAGTACGATATGACAGTTTCAAACCAATTTTTATAATGGTTTTGGAAAAAAATTCTAGTAGTATCATGTTCAAAAACATAAGTACTCTCCTTGTATTCCAGTTTTTTTAAAAAGCCATAACGATACAGATTTTCAATCTTTTTTTGATAGTTCATATTTAATGAACTATTATATATTTCAGTACTTCCTAAAAATAAGATGTTTGAAATTATTTTTTCATAGTCATCATCGTTGCTTCCAGTTTCTTTTAAATAAAGATTCCATCGTTTGGTCAAAAGCGAATTTAAAGACTTAGGTAAAGTTCTAAGCGACGCTTTGAAAAACTCTTTATCTGCAATAATCACTTTGTTAGAAACTAATTCAATTGCTTTCTTATCCAATAAGTAATTTGCTACTTCAGCAATGTACTTTGGTTTTTGCGAAAAAGCCGTCAGCTCATTAACCTCTTCGAAATCATCCTCTATACCCAAAATTTCTTTTAAAAACATATACGATTGACTTACATTTTCAAACCCTGTCACATTATATGAAAAAATATTTTTATCGAAATCTTCGTTTTGGGAATTTAGATTAGAAAGAAATTCTATCGTATGTTGGTTATATAAAACATCAGTGTTTGCTGCAATTGCAATAACAGCATTGCATTTTCGCTGCATATTTAACCCATACGTATAAAAATCTTTCAAAAATGATACCGCATAATCATCCCAATATTGTATATCATCAATGATTATAAAATATTTTTCCTTTGTCATTTTTTCATAGATGGCAGTATATTCACTATTTTTTATCTGTAATAAAGAGTATCGATTATCATATATAGTTTTTATAATTTTTAGGACTTCTTTGCTTACTCCTCCATATTTTTCCAATTCATCATATGAATTTTGAACTACATACTCAATCAGTTCGTCATTAAAACCATACAACGAGAAAATAAGTTCTTTCAACATTGTATAGGTTGAATGTTGATTATGATTTGAATTGGTTAGTTTTAAAACGCGATATCCGTTGGCTACAAATTCCATACTGCATTCAGATACCATACGGCTTTTTCCGGTTCCACTGCTGCCATAAATATATATAATAGAAAGTTTTTTCTGATTCATGCATGCTTTGCATAAATACTCTTTTTTTTCTATATAATTTCTGCCCAATAAAGCCGTCTGTCGGGTTTGGAGTGTGCCTATTGTCGGAAACGTAAAGGTAGCAATTCTTTTCCCTTCACACTTACAAACAATCTGGGGTAAAGTTACTTTAGATACTCGACTTTGCAATCTCAAATATAAAGTCGTTCTTTTTGTAGTGCCAGCGGATAATTCAATATCATCATACAAGATTTTTCCGCGTTTCTCTTCTTTTTTGTTTAGTACTTCAAAAAAACGTTCTTCTTTTGAAAACACTAACTCAATGGAGGATTTTACAGTTTTCTCCAAATTAGTATTTATAATTATAATATGTATTCCAATCACTTCACCGAATTTCAAATTTTGAAGTTCTGGTAATGTTTGCATATCGAAGTCGGAAACTCCATTAAAAAAAGGTGATCTTTCCACATAACATAGTGCAGTCGGTTTATATGCAACAGGGAACAACGGTTTATCTTTTATATTTTCATAAAACTCCAGAAAAAATTTTGGCAAAATAGTTTCCCTATATTTTAAAATTAATTGGTCAAGAACTATACCATCAAAAAAATATATATTTTTCTTGGTAGAAACAGCAAAACTATTCAGTTTTGTTTTTGTATTGTTATTTATTTCGGAATAACAGAAAAAGAATACCGAGTTAATATCTTGAATTTCTGCCATTACCAGAGTTGCTGCCAACGTTTTTAAATCAATTTTTGTCTTATAATTTTTACATTCAGCCCAAACCTTTTTTTCTGCGGAAAAACCTCTGAAATCTTTATTACCATCATGAGTGGTTTTTGTTCTTTCCCATGTAATATTTCCGTATTCTAGATTTAATAAATCTTCCACCAAATCTTCAAATTTTTGACCATCATGTTTGATTTTTGCCTTTTGATTTTGGACACTTTCATCCACTGAATCTTTATAATCAGCCTGTATAAATTGTGACCAGTATTTTTTGTCAATCAGACGTGATGCTTCCATATTTTTACCCCGTTTCGTTTGTAAGCATTTTGGGCAAAGGATGAACAAATTCTATATTAGATAATTAAGAATTATCCTTTATTGACTACCATAAAATTCCTAGGATGTTTATTTACCAGAATATCTTTCTGCTTAGCACTGGACACATGAGTATAGATTTCTGTCGTGCTGATAGAACTGTGTCCAAGCATTTTCTGAATATAGCGGATGTCGACATCCTGTTCTAGCAACAGGGTGGCAAAGGAATGTCGGAATATATGGGGAGTAATATGCTGTTCTATTCCGGCAAGATTGGCATAGCGGTTGATCATAAAACGGACAGATTGGTCTGATAATTTATGCTTTTGCTTATTGACAAAAAAATATCCACAGACAGAAATATCTGTTTTGAATGAATCTTGATACAACATTAAGGCAGAAATAACCTCAGGGTTACCGAATTGCAGGATGCGTTCTTTGGATCCTTTTCCGTATATCAGCACAGTGTTATTCTCCAGATCGATATCCGACGGACGAAGGGAACATAATTCGGAAATCCGCATTCCTGTAGCGAATAACAACTCAATCACGGCAATATCCCGCAGGCAGCACCTCAACTGATAAGTGGAGGCTGCCTGATTTTTTTGTGCATAGAGTACAGACAAGAACTTTTGAATGGAATGAAAAGGAATAGTTTTGGGCAGGAGCTTGGCTTCACGGAAATGTACGTCCAGTTTGTCGAAAGGGTTCGGTACTAAAAGATCTGCGTACTCCAGATAATGGAAAAATGCTTTCAGACTGGCAATTTTTCGCTTGACAGACTTGGGCTTGTAGTGTTTATGCAATTCTGTAATATACAGATCCAGTGTATTTCTTGATAGAAAATCCATGGAGCTATTACAAAATACAGAATACTGGTTTAAATCGATCCGATATGCTTTCAATGTCTTGAAATTCAGACGTTTTCGATATTCGCAATAGCTGATATATTCTGCAGTGTATTTGTTTAAAGTATTCATAAGTAAATCTCCTTTTTTCATCAAGTATGAATAGTTGTATCGGGTTTGTCTATTTGATATGTAAATCCGTTGTTTTCTTAAGAATTTATAGCTTTATATTTAAATTTACTTGCACATGATATTTGCTGGGAATATAATCCCATCTTCGACACTTTATAAAGCCCAAAACAGCCATAACCCCGGTGTTTATCAGGGGTGTGGCTGTTTTGGCTTTTGCATCGATATTGTACTATTTTGTAAATTGTGCTATTTTTTCTGTTTTGTTTCTTTGATGATTGTCCGCATATCTGCCTTCGAGATGAATTCATAATCCGTTCGGAAACCGAAGGCTGTGTGCAGGGCATCTGTCAGTTTCGTGCGTTTGTAGGAAGGAATGTAGCCGCTGTCTTTGGACAGCAGGGTCATATTCATTTCCCGGAGTGTCTTCAAAATTTCGCTGCAGGTGAATTCTTCTAAAAGCTTTTTTTCCAGCAGTCGGTACACCAGAAGACTGATGTAACAGGTCAGGAAATGTGCTTTTATGCTGTCTTCCCGTCTTACAAAAACAGGTCTTGCTTCGAATTCTGTTTTCATGATCCGGAAGTTTTCTTCGATCTCCCAGCGGCGTCTGTTGATGTTGATGACTTCACGGACATCTCCTTCCAGGTTCGTTACCACTGCATAGAAACCGTCATACATGGCTTCTTCCCGGATACGCTCTTCATCCAGCTGGAAAATCTGTTTCTGTGCGATCTCTCCGTCACCGGTAACTGCTGTTTTCTGAATGAAACGGGAAGGATCGTTAGGATTTTTTCCTTTCCTGGCTTTATCCGGGGACTGCATGATCCTGATGGCACGTTCGATCTGACCAGCCCGGATCCTCTGCTGGTATGCCTTGTATTTCGGGGAGTATGTGATGATAACAGTTTCGTCCATATCTCCCGTGACAATGGGGTATTCTTTGTAATAAACGGTGTTATATACTTCGGGGTCGGTTTCATCCAGCGTGGAAATGTCTATGAACTTATCTGACCCCGGAACCTTGAACTGTGTCGGCAGGAGCGCCAGCTCACGTTCTTCCTTTTTCATTTTTTTCAGGGAATACGTGATCACATAAGACCTGTTTCCAAAGCTGTTAAAAAAGCGGTTGCCCTTACTGCCAAGCCCGGCATCGGAGCAGAAGATAAACTCGCTGCAGTTAAAATCCCGGATCACTTTCGTCTCCAGAGGCTTCAGGGTAAGCTGTTCGTTCTGGTTTCCGGAATACAGGTCAAAGGAAAGAGGGATGCCGTCTGCATCCATGAAAAGCCCCATGGTCACGATGGGATTGGGTCTGTGTTCCTTGCTTTTGCCATACTTTTTCATGCCATCCTCGGCTTCAATCTCGAAATAATAGTTGGTGCAGTCGTAGTAAAGAATTTTTGAGTTACGGGGATGGATAAAGTTGGAGTTCTGGTAAAGCTCTTCCTGAATGTAATCAGATTCCTCTGCGAGAACGGAAAGGGAGCGGTAAAGATTCTGCAGGGAATACTTTGGCGGTTCCAGCAGGGACTGGCAGTAAGAGAAGCTGCTGAGCTTGCTGGAAGGGGACAGGATCCTGGCATAGATCAGGTCCGTAAGAATGGCATGGAAATCGTAAGTAAACCTGTGATGGTTACGGATATTTCGGCAGATGTTGTCGAGCCTTAGTTCGGTGCAGAGCTGCTGCAGGAACAGATAGCCGACGTTGAAGAGACGCTCTTCGTCCAGTGGGATACGGGCAAGAGGGGAAAAGGAAACAGTAACTTTTTCCCTTCGCTGGTTGTAGAGCAGAGTTTCTTTTTCCGCTTCTTTTTTCGCCCAGTCCATCATGGCGGCTTCGTTTCCGGAAAACCGTGCTAGAAGATCATTGTACTTCCCGAGTTTTTTGTAGATGCGGGAAGAAGTTTTACCGTTATCTTTGCGGTAGGACTGCTTGATATAAACATCCTGATTACCTTTATTTCCAGTGATAGATACATACATAACGCTTTTCTTCTATAAATAAAATCCATTTTCTTTATTATACAACAAAGCGTACAAAGTAGCACTATAAAAACATAAAATTTGACAAAAAATAAGACATAGATGGCTTAAATAAAGGATTTGCATTAAAATGTTAAAAAAAGAAGTGTCAAACTCCCGGGCTGCAGGGAGGATTTCTTAATTTTTTTGTGGATTCTTATGTGAAAATTGCTTTTTACTTCCCTACGTGGTACAATAAAATGAATTATGATTATTTTTATATGTACCGAAAGGGAAGTAAGAAGATGAAACAGAATTTCTTGAAAATACCCATTAACAGAATCCTTGCACTGATCCTGTTAGATATTATGTCTATCGTCGTGGCATCCTTTGCCGCATTATACATCCGTTTTGATTTCAGTTTTGAGGGAATCCCTCAGGAATACCTTATCAAATTTGAAAATATTATTGTCTACAATATCATACTGACATTACTCTTCTTCGCACTGTGGAAGCTGTACAAAAGTGTATGGCGCTATGCCAGCGCGACAGAACTGTTGAATATTGTATTCGCTACTACCTGCGCCAGTATAGCACAGATGATCCTGTGCCATATCCTGAATCAGAAGATGCCCCGTAGCTATTATGTAATTTATTGGTTCTTACTGTTTGGATTGACTACAGTGATCCGGTTCAGTTACCGGATCTTACGCCTGATCAATTCCAAGAGATCGGAACTAAAGACGAAAAAGGACGGCAGCAATGTCATGCTTATCGGCGCGGGTGCAGCAGCCAATGCTATCTTAAAAGAAATAGAGACCAGCAGCTATCTGAATCTAAATCCCAAATGCATTATCGATGATAATCCCGGTTGCCATGGTAAATTCCTCCGGGGCGTGCCTATCGTCGGTGGCAGAGACAAGATTGCAGACGCCGTAGGACAGTACAGTGTGGATGAGATCATCTTCGCCATTCCCTCTGCCAATACCCAGGTAAAAAAAGAGATCCTGGATATCTGCAAGGAGACCGGATGCAAGATGCGTACGCTCCCGGGCATGTATCAGCTGATCAATGGCGATGTCTCGGTAGCCAAATTAAAAGAAGTGGAGATCGAAGACCTCTTAGGAAGAGATCCGATAGAGATCAATACGGAAGAAGTCCTGAACTATGTGAAGGATAAGGTCGTATTAGTCACCGGTGGCGGCGGGTCCATCGGCAGCGAGCTGTGCCGGCAAATCGCCGGTCATCAGCCGAAACAGCTGATCATCGTCGATATCTATGAGAACAATGCCTATGCGATCCAGCAGGAGCTGATCCGTAAGTATCCGACACTGGATCTGGTCGTGCTCATCGCTTCCGTACGTAATACGGAACGCATCGAGGATATCTTCCGCAGGTACCGTCCGAACATCGTTTACCATGCGGCAGCACATAAGCACGTGCCCCTCATGGAGGTCAGTCCCAATGAGGCGATCAAGAATAATGTCTTCGGAACCTATCGTACCGCACAGGCAGCGGACAAGTACGGTGTGGAGAAATTCGTACTGATCTCCACGGATAAGGCAGTGAACCCTACGAATGTCATGGGCGCTTCTAAGAGAATGTGCGAGATGGTGATCCAGATGATGAACCGTAAGTCGCAGACGAATTTCGTGGCAGTGCGTTTCGGTAACGTACTGGGTAGTAATGGCAGCGTCATCCCATTGTTCAAGAAGCAGATCGCGGAAGGCGGCCCTGTCACGGTGACAGACCCTAATATCATCCGCTACTTTATGACCATACCGGAAGCTGTGTCGCTGGTACTGCAGGCAGGAGCCTATGCCAGAGGCGGAGAAATCTTTGTCCTGGATATGGGAGAACCGGTGAAGATCGTAGACCTGGCGACGAACCTGATCAAGCTGTCCGGATATAAGCCGGGAGAAGATATCGAGATCAAATTCACCGGACTGCGTCCCGGAGAGAAGATGTACGAGGAACTCCTCATGAACGAAGAGGGACTGAAGAAGACTGCCAATAAGATGATCTACATCGGCAAACCCATCGAATTCGATGATGAAGTATTTAAGAAGCAGTTGGACAAGATCTACAAAGATGCTTATGACGAGACGGACAAGATCCGTGAGGATATTAAGGAAATCGTACCGACGTATCAGGGCATTCAATAGGGGATAATTATGAAAAAGACAACGAAGAGATTCCTATATGGTATCATAGCACTCGCCGGATTGACGGCTACAGGAGTAAAGATTGCTTCTACGCTGCAGAAAAAGCAGTGCAGAGAGGATTCGAAGAATCCGTTTGAAGGCAAGAAAGTCATCTTCGTAGAAAATGAAGAGGATCCGGAAAATGCGGATGGTGTCAGAGGACATTTGGAACCTGTGAGCGCATCAGCCTATACCCCGTCATTTTATGATAAGTATGTAAAACGAGGGTTGGATGTCGTGTTGTCATTTGGCGGCATTGTGGCATTGTCTCCGCTGCTGTTGGGGATCGCAGCTGCCATTAAGATTGATGATCCCGGTCCTGTATTTTTCACCCAGAAGAGACTGGGTCAGAATAAGAAATACTTCCGTGTATATAAGTTCCGCAGCATGAAAATGTCTACTCCTCATGATACTCCTACTCACATGCTGGAGAATCCGGAACAGTATATTACAAGAGTCGGAAAGTTCCTGCGTGCGCATTCCCTGGATGAGCTTCCCCAGCTGTTTAACGTGCTGGATGGATCCCTGTCGCTGGTAGGACCCAGACCGGGGCTGTGGAATCAGGATGTATTGACCGCAGAGAGAGACAAGTACGGTGTAAATGAATATAAACCGGGCATCACCGGATGGGCACAGATCAATGGCAGAGACTCTATCTCCATTGAACAAAAGAGCGTACTGGATGGCTATGGTGTACGGCACAGCTCTCTCATATTTGATCTGAAATGCCTGCTCGGAACAGTGACGAAAGTAGGACATGATGATACGGTAGTAGAAGGCGGAACAGGAGCAATGGAGAGAACAGAAAAGAATGCCCCAACTGATTATATTGGAACGTTCCCTGAACAAAAAAAGAAAATACTAATTACAGGAAAGAACTCTTATATTGGAGAGAACATTAAAGAATACTTAAGTAATCAACCGGATTATTATGATGTTGAGATTATAGAAACAAAAGGATTAAAGCCGTCTGTTGATTTATTCCTGGGATATGATGTGGTTATTAATGTGGCTGGAATTGCTCATATTAAAGAAACAGATGAAAATAGAAAATTATATTATGAAATAAATAGAGATCTGAGTATAGACATTGCAAAAAATGCAAAAGAAGCTGGAGTAAAGCAGTATGTGTTGCTAAGCTCAATGAGTGTTTATGGTTTGGTAACAGGACATATTACAAAAGATACGGTCCCTCATCCGATTAATGCCTATGGAGATTCCAAATTACAAGCAGATAATATTATTTGTAATATGGAGAATGATTTATTTAAAGTTGTAATTGTCAGACCTCCTATGGTCTATGGAAAGGGATGTAAGGGAAATTATCAGACATTAAGAAAATTTGCCATTAAGTCACCGATATTTCCAGATTACAAGAATGAGAGATCTATGATATATATAGGGAATTTGTGCGAATTTATGAAATGTGTAATAGATAGAGAGGATTCTGGACTGTTTTTTCCGCAGAACAGAGAGTATGTCAGAACCTCTGCTATGGTGCGTACTGTTGCCAGACAGCATAATAAGGCGATAGTGATGCCGAGAGTATTTAACATAGCAATTAAGGTAACTCCCTTGACTTTGGTAAAAAAAGTATTTGGATCTCTGACTTATGAGAAAACAGAATTGATTGGAAAATATAATTTCAAGGAAAGTATGGAACTCACTGAAGGATACGAGAGGAATTAGAAATTATGGAAAAAAGAAAACTGCATATTTTAGCTACATGCCAATATGGCTGGCCGGAACCATATCCTTCATTGTATCCGATGGAGGAAATGGCAAAAAGGGGACACTATGTTCATGCTATAACAGGAACACCTAATTATCCTATGGGAGAAATATTTGAAGGATACGAAAAAAATAAAATAGTAGAGGAAGTTCATGAGGGCGTCCATATAACCCATGTGCCAATCATACCGAGAAAACATAATGTTATCAATAGGTTTCTTAACTATCATAGTTACCCAAGTTCGGCAAATAAAGAAATTGAGAAACTAAGTGGTGATTATGATGTGGTGTTTGCAAATCAGTCTTCACCAGTAATGATGGTCGAACCGGCTATTAGATATGCAAAGAAATGGAATAAAAAAGTGGTCATGTATTGTATGGATTTATGGCCGGCAAGTCTTGAAGTTGGAGGAATTAAAAAGAGTTCACCGATTTATAAATTTTATTATGATCTATCTAAAAAAATTTATACAAATGTAGATAAGATACTTGTGACATCTAGAATGTTTCAAAAGTATTTTATTGAAGAATTTGGAATATCTGAAAATAGGATAGAATATTTACCGCAATATGCAATATCTGAGTTTGATAATATACCAAATCAGCCTGAAAAAAATACAACAGATTTTGTATTTGCAGGGAATGTTGGTACTGCTCAGAATTTGTATGTGATATTGAAGGCTGCAAAAAGCGTTCAACAAGAAGAACTAAGTGATAACGGAAAGAAAATCTATTTTCATATTATTGGAGACGGTCAGGAATTAGATAATTTAAAAAAATATGCACAAGACAACGGAATTCAAAATGTAATATTTCATGGAAGAAAACCGTCTGAAGAAATGCCGAGATATTATGCTTTTGCAGATGCTATGATAGTTACGCTGACTGATAATCCGTTGGTGTCACTTACACTTCCGGCAAAAGTCCAAAGTTATATGGCAGCGGGGAAACCTATATTAGCTTCAGCAAATGGAGAAATTGCAAATGTAATAAAAGAAAGCGGAGCTGGTTTTTGCTCTCGTGCTGACGATAATAGAGAGTTCGTAGATATTGTAAAACTTTTTTTGAATAACGAAGATCGTTACAATATGGGGAAAAATGCAAGAAAATACTATGTCAATAATTTCTCGAAAGAAAAAGTCATGGATAAATTGGAAAAAATATTGATTAAAGAGGCAATATACTAATACATAATAAAAGATTTAAACTGGGAAAATAAAATGTATACATGAATGTTTATGGAGAACAACTTAAAATGGATTTGATTTTTTGCACAACTTTTGATTCGAATTATATAGACAAAGGATTAGTTTTATATGATTCAATGGTTAAATGTATGAGTGAATTTAGGCTTTATATTTTTGCTTTTGATCAACTATGTGAAGAAATATTGAAAGAGGAAAAGCTGAAAAATGTAATAGTCATTGGAATGAAGGAGTTTGAAACTCCGGAATTACTAAAAGTTAAGACTGAAAGGACGAGGGCTGAATATTGTTGGACTTGTTCTTCTTGGAGTATAAAGTATGTTCTTGAAAAGTATAAAGAAAAGGTATGCACGTATATTGATGCGGATATGATGTTCTTTTCGAATCCCCAAGATGTTTTTGACCAAATGTATGCGAGAAATTGTTCGATAATAATTGTACCGCATAGATTTGAAAGTGAAGAAGAAGAAAAAAGAGAACATGATTTGGTTGGCTCGTATTGTGTTGAATTTAATACATTTGTAAATGATAATAATGGACGCGAGGCCTTAAATTGGTGGGCTGATCAATGCTTAAATTGGTGTTATTATGCAGTCCCAGGAACAACGGAATGGTATGGAGATCAAAAATATCTCAATGTATTTCCAAAAAAATTCAAAGGTGTAATGATATGCAATCATTATGGAGTTGGTTTAGCACCGTGGAACACAAAATTAGTTGAACCAGCTGGAATAATCAACAATGTTCCGAATATTAGAGTGAAAAATAGTGGTTTGATTTTCCCGGTAGTTATTTATCATTTTGAAAGTGTATCTTTTTTGAGCAAACACATAATACATGCTCCATCTGGAATGAAATCTGAGGAATTACATCAAAATATATATGACGCATATATTAAAAAGTTAATTGTGAAGAGAAAATATATAGAAAAGAAATATGAATTTAAGATGTCTAAAAAAAGGCGAGTAGTTACTAAAAATATTTTAATGAAATTTTATCAAAAATATATTTCACCAATTAGAAGAATAAGGTCATTTAGTGATCTTTATTGGGTAAGTGACAAAGGAGATATTTAAAATGATAATGCCAAATAATTTAGGAAGACAATATTCTTTACATGCTGATGAATATAGAGAGAAGGCTATCTCTGTACTTGATTCAGGATGGTATATTTTGGGAAAAGAAGTAGAAGCGTTTGAAAATGAGTGGGCAGAATATATTGGAACAAAATATTGTGTAGGATTAGCTAGTGGATTAGATGCTTTGTGGATAAGCTTTCGGCTTTTAGGAATACATGAAGGTGATGAAGTTATTGTATGTGCAAACGCGTATATAGCTTGTGTGATGGGAATTACCATCAATGGTGCAACTCCTGTGTTTGTAGAACCAGATAAATATAATAATATTGATGCAGAAAAGATAGAAGAGGTAATTACATCAAGGACGAAGGCGATTCTGGCTGTTCATTTGTTTGGACAGGCGTGTGATATGTCAAAGATTATGAACATTGCTCAAAAATATAATTTGAAAGTTGTTGAAGACTGCGCACAGAGTCACGGAAATAAATGGCTTGGGCAAACAGTAGGAACTTTTGGAGATATAGGATGCTTTAGCTTTTACCCCAGCAAGGGGTGTGGAGCTTTCGGTGATGCTGGATGCATAACTACAAACTCAAAAGAATTGGCGGATATGTTTAGGGTATTTAGAAATTATGGCAGTAGAGTACGTTATCAAAACGAAGTTGTAGGTGCTAATAGTAGATTGGACGAACTACAGGCTGGTTTACTGAGAGTTAAGCTGAAACATTTAAATGATTTTAATGCAGAAAGATGCAATATTGCTGACAGATACTTGAAAGAATTAAACAATCCTTTAGTAATTCTTCCTGAAATTAGACCTGGTGCTGATTCTACATGGCATCAATTTGTCATTCATGTAAAAAATGGAAAACGAGATAAACTGATGCAGTACCTGAAGGATAGAGAAATAGGAACAATAATTCATTATCCTATTCCGCCACATCTTTCCGAAGCGTATATGTATTTGGGGAAAAAAAGAGGAGATTATCCTATTGCAGAAGCTTATGCTGACGAAGTGCTTAGTATACCAATGTATAATGGAATGACTGATGAAGAACAGAGTACGGTTATAGCAGCAATAAATTCATTTACAGGAGAATAATTATGACTTTACAAGAAAAATGCCCAATAATACAATTTAAGGATTTAGGTGATGAGCGTGGGAAATTAGTTGTCATAGAAGGAGGAAACGCCATTCCGTTTGAAATACGTAGAGTGTTTTATATATATGATTCCGATGCGACTGTTGTTCGGGGGCAACATGCTAATAGGGAATCAGAATTCGTTCTAATTAATGTAGCAGGGCAGAGCAAAGTTAGAATAACTGATGGAAAAGAAGAAATTATAGTAGAACTTAATAAACCAATGATGGGGGTATATATTCCGAAAATGATTTGGAAAGATATGTATGATTTCTCGAGAAATTCAGTCTTATTAGTGCTCGCTAGCACTCATTATGATGCAAATGAATATATACGTGATTTTCATGAGTATGAAAAACTGATGAATACAGTAGAATAGAGGAAATTATATATGAAAATTTGTCATTTATGTCTAAATGGTCCATATAATGAAGGATGGAATTATCAAGAAAATATATTACCTAAATATCATGTTAAACAGGGACACAGGGTATATCAAATTGTAACACCATATATGTGGAAAGAGAACGAACTCGCTGTTTCTCATGATAAACGATATGTGAATGAAGATGGAGTAGAAGTAATTAGATGTAAAGCAAAAAAGGGGCTTATTGGAGGAATTCGATTTAACAGATATCCAGAGGTATTTGGATTGCTGGATGAAATTCACCCCGATATTTTGTTTATACATGATGTACAATGCCTGGATATTATGGTAGTTGTTAAGTATTTAAAAAAGCATGGAAAATGTACTGTTTATGTGGATAACCACAGTGACTTTTCTAACAGTGCTAGAAATTGGCTTTCGAAAAATGTCTTACATAAAATTGTATGGCGGACAATGGCAAAAAAAATAGAACCATATGTAAAAAAGTTCTATGGAGTTTTACCGGCTAGAGTTGACTTTTTGATTGACGTATATAACTTGCCAAAAGAAAAATGTGAGTTATTAGTAATGGGCGCAGATGATGATTTAGTAAAAAAGAACGAAAAGCCAGAAATAAGAAAAAAAATTCGAAAGCAATACAATATTTCAGAACAAGATTTTTTGGTAATGACAGGAGGTAAAATTGACGCATTTAAAACACAAACGTTTTTATTAATGGAAGCAATAAATGAGATAAAAAACCAAAATGTAAAGCTTATTGTTTTTGGATCTGTGGATGAAAATTTAAAATCAAAAGTAAACCAACTGGTAGATGGAGAAAAAGTGCAGTATATTGGATGGGTTGACGCAAATGAATCATATGCACTTTTTGCGGCAGCGGATTTAGTCGTTTTTCCGGGAAGACACTCTGTGTTTTGGGAACAGGTTGTTGGGCAAGGAATTCCAATGGTTGTTAAATATTGGAGGGGCACAACGCATGTAGATGTATGTGAAAATGTTAAATTTCTGTATAATGATAGTAAGGAAGAAATAAAAGAGACAATTAGTGAAATAATGCAAGATGATGTTTATGATAAGATGAAAAAAAATGCTATCAATGCAAGTAAACAGTTTAGATATAGTGATATTGCAAAAAGAAGTATAGAGACATAATGTAATCCTGGACATTGAGGAAAGAATAGTATAAAAACAACTTAATGCACGGAGAGATAATAATGCATATAGTTTTAGAAAAAATCGACCTAAACAAGTTAATAAAATATATACTAATTTATACATTTTACAAGATAATGCTTGAACTTGCATATATTATTGGGGTGTCATATTGGTATGGATACATGGGATTTCTATACATTCCGAATTTGTGTAAAATGGTAGTTTCTTACTTGATTTTAGTGGCATTGGTTGTAGTTATTCCAAAAGATGCGACAAAGTATGGAACGTTAATAAATTTCTATTTTTCTATTTGTATAATACCGATGTTATCGTTCTATTGGTTGGCAAATAGAATGACGGTATATGTCTTATTGGTGATTACTTTTTTTGTGGTGATGGTATGCAGTTCAAGAGTGCAGATTCCATATCAGATGATATTGAATGGTGAAAATTATAGATATGAATTTGTGATAAACTTTATTTTCATTATATATGTATTTGTTTGTATATTTATGGGAGTTAAAAGAGGAGGAGTTGATTCAAGAGCATTATCATTTGAATCAATATATTCTTTGCGAGGTGAAGCATATTCGCAGACGGCGTTGGAAGGATATTTAATAAATTGGTGCACTAAGGCATTATTTCCTACTTTATCAATATATTTTGTTTACACTAAAAAATATACAAAAACTATTATATGCTTTGTTTTGCAGATTTTTTTATATTTATGTTATGGGTATAAGGCATATCTATTATCAGCCTTTTTTGGAATAGGATTGTATATTTTAGAAAAAATCTGTTGGAATTTTAAGAAAAAGACTAATTTAATTCCAACGATGACATTTATTGTATTGTTGATTCCTAGTTATTTTTCAAGAATGCAAAATATAATTGGAAAGATTAGTTTTAAAATAAACAATGTATATGCAATGAGGATGCTGTTTGAACCAGCGAGAATAGAATATGGGTACTTTGACTTTTTCAGCAGTGAAAAAAAATTATTTTTTTCAGAGGGATTGATTGGGAAAGCATTTGATTTAAATTATCCTTATGATAGACCAATTGGTTTTGTTATTACTAATTTTTTGAATGGTGAAGATGCCGTAAGCAATGCAAATACGGGGATTTTGGCTGATTCATATGCTGAATTGGGGATTTTAGGCATTCTGTTAATTGCAATACTTTCAGGTATTATGATAGGACTTATTGAGAAGATAACATATGATTTACCAATTTATGTTGTTATTGGAATACTGGCATACCCCATCGTGATGTTAAATGATAATCCACTTTTAACCAATCTATTAACAAACGGATGGCTAATAGATATATTTATGCTATTGTTAATTGAAGGTGCAGTAAAGAAAAATAATAAATATATTATAGGAAAATGAAATCTAATTGAGAGGGATATGATGACAGGTAATTTGAAAAAAAATTTGGGCTTGCAAACAATTTATCAGGTACTTAACACATGTTTGCCTCTTATTACAGCTCCTTATTTGGCAAGAACATTGGGAGCAAAACAATTAGGTATATTTTCATATACTTCATCAATTGTTACGTACTTTATATTATTTGCAATGTTGGGAACAGTCAATTATGGAACAAGAAGTATTGCTATAGTTAAAGATGATACAAAAAAAAGGAGCAAGGTTTTTTGTGAAATCTATATTTTACAGATGGTGATAACTTTGATAGCCATTGTATCATATATTTTTTATTTGAATTATCATTGTAATGAAAATATATATATTGCAAAATTGCAGACAATATCGATAATTAGTTGCCTGTTTGATATTAGTTGGCTCTTTTTTGGATTGGAAGATTTTAAGAGAACAGTGACTGTTAATTTCTTTTTTAGAGTTATCACAGTTATTACAATTCTAATGTTTGTAAAGAAGCCAGAGGACTTGTGGATTTATACGCTATTGATGCTTGTAGGGACTTTGGCAGGACAGATTGTATTATGGGCATGCGCTGTAAAATATATAAAAATTGTAAAAGTATCGGTAAATGAAGTAGTGAAGCATTTAAAACCTAATATTTTATTATTTATTCCATTACTTGCAATGTCGGTATATCATACAATGGATAAAACAATGCTTGGCATATTTAGTAATTATGAGCAAAGCGGTTTCTATTATAATGCTGATAAAGTTATTAACATACCGCTTTGTGTTATTAATGGAATAGGTACGGTTATGCTTCCTCGGATGACAACACTGTATGGAACGGGAAAAAGAGAGAATGGGGATAAGTTGTTTATTAAATGCATAGAAGCAATAGGTATGTTGGGAGTAGCTATGACTTTCGGAATTGTTGCGATTGCCAAAGAATTTGTCCCTTTTTTCTTTGGCAAAGGGTATGAGGCATGTATATTATTGACAGTGGTGTTATCGCCTGTTTTAGTAATAAAGGGATTGTCTAATACGGCGAGAATTCAATATTTAATTCCACTAAAGATGGAAAAAGTATTTACTAATTCGGTCATCATAGGTGCTATAGTTAATTTGATTTGCAACTGTATTTTAATTCCTAAATACGGTGCTATGGGAGCCGTAATAGGAACACTCTTAGCTGAATTAGTGTCATGCGCTTGGCAATTTATGTATATAGAAAAGACAATAGAATGTAAAAAAAGTTTTAGGAATATCTTTTGGTATTTGTTAATTGGTGTAGTTATGTTTTTTGCCGTTCGATTAATAGCGTTGATTTCACTGCCGGTTATTTTAAAAATGGTAATAGAAATTGGAGTGGGAGCATTGGTCTTTTTAGGACTGTGCGTCTTGTATTGGAAAATATCTAAGAATGAGTTTGGACAGATTATTTTTAATGATTTTTTAATAAGAATGAGTGTATTAAGAAATAGATGATGTAAAAAATAATAACAAAATGAATAATAAGGAGCATTAAAAACATGAAAATTGCAGTAGCAGGAACAGGGTATGTAGGAATGTCAATTGCTACATTATTGTCACAACACCATGAAGTTATAGCAGTTGATATCATTCCTGAAAAAATTGAGAAGATTAATAAAAGAATTAGTCCAATTCAGGATGAGTACATAGAGAAGTATCTTGCAGAAAAAGAATTAGATTTGAAGGCAACACTGGATGCAGAAACTGCGTATAAAGATGCAGATTTTGTAGTGATTGCTACGCCAACCAATTATGATAGTAAGAAGAATTTTTTTGATACTTCAGCAGTAGAGGTTGTAATTAATCTTGTAAAAAAATGTAATCCTAATGCGATTATGGTAATTAAATCGACAATTCCGGTTGGATACACAGCAGAAATTCGCGAAAAGCTTCAGTGTACCAATATCATTTTTAGTCCAGAATTTTTAAGAGAGTCTAAGGCATTATATGATAATCTATATCCGTCTAGAATTATTGTGGGAACAGATGTTAAGGACGAGAGACTTGTAAAAGCAGCAAATACGTTTGCTGGATTATTACAAGAAGGGGCTATTAAAAAAAATATTGATACTCTTATAATGGGATATACAGAGGCAGAAGCGGTAAAATTATTTGCGAATACATATTTAGCTTTAAGGGTGTCTTATTTCAATGAATTGGATACATATGCTGAAATGAAAGGATTGAATACACAACAAATTATTAATGGCGTATGTTTGGATCCTCGAATTGGCGAACAATATAATAATCCTTCTTTTGGATATGGAGGTTATTGTTTGCCTAAAGATACTAAACAGCTGTTAGCAAATTATGATAATGTCCCTCAAAATATGATGTCAGCAATTGTGGAGTCTAACAGGACAAGAAAGGATTTTATTGCAGATCGAGTTTTGCAAAAAGCGGGATATTATGCATACGGAGAGGAAAATACATATGATGCTTCTATGGAAAAAGAAGTTGTTATAGGTGTATATCGACTGACGATGAAATCAAATTCAGATAATTTTCGACAGTCGGCGATACAAGGCGTAATAAAGCGTATTAAAGCTAAGGGAGCAACAGTTATTATTTATGAACCGACATTGGAAGATGGCACAACTTTCTTTGGAAGTCGAGTTGTAAATGATTTAGATGAATTTAAAAAGCAAAGTCAAGCTATTATTGCAAATAGATATGATAGTTGTCTGGATAATGTAAAAGATAAAGTATATACAAGAGATTTATACGGAAGAGACTAATTGCCAACTTAGTAATTTTACACAGAGGATTCCCGCTTTTAAATGAAGTACAATAGTATATTTAGAGGATATGAAAATGAGAGAATTAGATTACCCATTTAATGCAGAGGAAATAATAAAAAAGAAAAAAACATACAAAAAACAATTGCTTCAGAATGAGAATGGGAATTTTCTTTCTAAGAAAATAGCCATACTAGGAGGAGAGACAACAAAAGATATCAAAATAATTATGGAGTTGTTTCTGCTGAATTATGGTATAAAACCAGAGTTTTATGAATCAGAGTATAATCAGTATTATGAAGATGGTATGTTTCAAAACCATGAGCTGGAAAAATTTGAACCGGATATTATTTATATTTGCACATGCATAAGAAATATAGAAAATTTTCCAGTGCCTTCTGACAGCAGAGAAATGGTTGAAGAAAAACGGCAAAACGTTATTAACAAATTTTATGGCCTGTGGGACAGACTGGAAGAAAAATACCATGCACAGATTATTCAAAATAATTTTGAATATCCATTTTTCAGACTTATGGGAAATAAAGATGCCAGTGATTATCATGGACGGGTTAATTTTGTAACTATATTGAATACAGCATTTTATGAGTATGCACAATCACATGATAACTTTTTTATATGTGATATAAACTATATTTCTGCATCATATGGGTTGGACAAGTGGGCAGATCCTTATTATTGGCATATGTATAAATACGGTGTCGGAGTTCCAGCAATTCCGTATTTATCTTTTAATGTTGCTAATATAATTAAATCGATTTATGGAAAGAATAAGAAAGCATTTAACCTTGATTTAGACAATACGTTATGGGGAGGAATTATTGGTGAAGATGGAGCAGATAACATTGAAATAGGTCAAGAGACATCCTTGTCACAAACCTATAGTGAATTTCAAGAGTACATAAAGCTTCATAAACAGATCGGAATATTACTTACCGTTAATTCAAAAAATAATGAAGAAAATGCTTATAGTGGATTTAATAGGCCAGATAGTGTTCTAAAGACGGCAGATTTCGTGAGTTTTAAGGCCAATTGGAAGCCTAAGAACGAGAATTTATCTGAGACAGCGTCAGAATTGGCGTTGCTTCCAGAGAGCTTTGTGTTTGTTGATGATAATCCTGCCGAAAGAGCAATTATTGAAAAAGAATTATCAGGAGTTGCTATTCCGGAAATTAGCGGAGTAGAGCACTATATTCAACTAATTGATAAGTCCGGATATTTTGAAGTTACGAATTTTTCCAATGATGATCTTAAAAGAAATGAAATGTATCAGGAAAATATAAAAAGGCGGCAAGAAAAGATATTATTTACTGATTATTATGATTATTTAAAATCGCTTGATATGGAGGGAGAAATTCAAGGCTTTATTCCAATGTATATGTCACGAATTGCACAATTAACAAATAAGAGCAACCAATTTAATCTTACTACAAAGAGATATAGCCAGAACGATATTGAAAGCGTGGCATCAGATCCTGATTATATAACACTATATGGAAGACTTGGGGACAAATTTGGCGATAACGGTGTGGTTAGTGTTATAATTGGAAAAATTGCTGGTCCGGATAGAGATGAATTACATATGGAATTATGGCTTATGAGCTGTAGAGTGCTAAAGCGTGACATGGAATTTGCTATGATGGATGAACTTGTAGCAAAAGCTCAAAGTGTCGGCATTAAAAAAATTATAGGGTATTATTACCCTACAGCAAAAAATGTAATGGTAAAAGATTTTTATGGATTACAGGGATTTACCAAAATCTCTGAGGATGCCGAAGGAAACACGATTTGGGAATTCAAAATTACGGAGGATTACGAAAAAAAACAGAGTGTAATTAAGGTGAACAGATGAAAAGGGATAATCGAATTGAATTATATAGATTTATTTTTGCATGCATTATAATGGTTTTTCATGCCCATAATGTTAATAACGGACAAGGGCACCCTATACCATTAGGACATGTTTTTGTAGAATTTTTTTTCTTTTTAACTGGGTATTTTACATATCAGAATATTAAGAAAGGAGTAAGTGAAAACAAAATAGATATTTCTGTTTATCCGTTTCAATATACATGGAAGAAAATCATGAAATTTTATCCATACATAATTATGACGGCGATATCTTATATGCTAGTATCAATTGGTTTTAGTTTGTTTCAAGGATATTTGATTAAGAAATCAATTCTAGAATTCTCAGGAATACCTTTTGATATTTTATTGTTACAAATAACCGGTATATGTAAAAATCCAAATTTTAATGCATGGTGGTATTTGTCGGCTTTATTCTTTTTATTGCCACTGGTCTCTATTTTATTTTACCGAAAATATGTTCGAGACGGGGTATACACATATACCGTGTATTTTGCTCCATTGCTGATATATGGAGCGTTTGCCGTTAAAATCAATGGACTGGATTGGGAGACGGAGCTATGTGGGATTATCCGAACAGGTTTGTTCAGAGGTTTTGCAGGATTATGTGTAGGCTGTCTCATTTCTGATGCTAAAGATAGATTATCGAAAATTAGATTGTTAAAGGCAGGAAAAATATTTGTAACCATTGTTGAAGTAGGAGCGTATACCATTTCAATTATTATTGCTTGGAAGTATAACGGTATAGAAAACAGCACATTTTTAATAGTTTTATTGCTGATAATAGGTTTGATAATAACATTTAGTAATCAAAGCTACACTATATATTTAGACAAAAACATATTTGGATTTTTGGGTAAGATATCTTTGCCGTTGTATATATGCCACTACTCGTGTGGAAGGATTATTGAAAAATATTTGGTTAGCACAAACACTTTTGAAAACTATATAATATATTATTCCGTTTCTTTAGGAATGGCGCTATGTATGTTGTTATTTAATAGGACACTGTTGAGAGGTACAAAAATTGGACTTATATGATTCACAAAGATGCAGAGAATTAAGAAAAAAAATCTTTATTACGGGATATAAGGGAGGAATGGCCCATTTGGCATCATGCTTTTCTTCAGTGGAAATTTTGTATGCCCTTTATAATAAAGGGATATTGGTATATAATACTGATAACTTACAGTGGAAGGAAAGAGATCGATTTGTCTTAAGCAAAGGACATGCAGGACTGGCACTATATGCTGTTATGACAGAGGTAGGGCTGATGTCCAATGATGTTTTTACGAGTTATCTAAAGGACGGGGGAGACTTAGGCGGAGAGCCGTGTATGAGAGACATAAAGGGGATAGAAGCTTCTACGGGATCATTAGGACATGGTCTTTCCATGGCAATCGGTATGGCGTTAGGCCAGAAAATCAGTGGTTTAAAGGCAAAGACGTATGTATTATTGGGAGACGGTGAGTGTCAAGAGGGGACTATCTGGGAAGGATTAATGTCTGCGCCCGCTTTAAAATTGGATAATTTGATTGTTATTTTGGATTCAAATAAAATTCAAAAAATGGATACCATAAAAAATATAATGGGATTTGACAATTGGAGGGAGAAAATTACTCCTATGGGATGGGATATTAAGGAAATTGATGGACATAATGTTGAAGAAATTACTAATATCTTGACAGAAAAGAGAACTTCTACAAAACCACTTTTTGTTATAGCAAATACCATTAAAGGAAAGGGAGTTTCAATTATGGAGAACAATCCTAACTGGCATTTTAAGTTACCTAACAACAAGGAAAAGAAAGTGTTTATGGAAGAACTTGGTATTTCAAGTAATGAGATGGAGCTATAATGCAGAGTATATATATTAGTAAGTTAATGGAACTGGCTGAGAACGACAAACGCATTTTACACTTGATCGCTGACAGTGGGACAGGGTATGATGAATTATTTCGTCACAATTTTCCGAACCAAATATATAATTTTGGTATTGCAGAAGAGAATATGGTAGCTGTAGCGGCCGGATTGGCAACGACAGGACAACTACCATACGTATATACATCAGGAGCTTTTTTAGTATATAGAGCAATAGAGTTTATAAGAGATGATATTTGCTTTCAAAATCTGAATGTCAAGTTTATTGGGATGGGAAGCGGATTGGCATGGAGCTCTTTAGGACCAACTCATCATACGACGGAAGAGATTAGTTTTTTAAGAGCTATTCCTGGGTTAAGAGTTTTTTCGCCGGCAACACCGTATGAAGTAGGTGCATGCGTACAGGCTGCATATGAATATGAAGGACCTGTTTACATAAGAATAGGAATGAATCATGAAGAAGAATTTTTTGAAAATGATCATAAAGTTGTTTTTGGCCAAAATGAGATTTTGCTGACTGGATCAGACGTAGCTATTTTCTCCACGGGAAGCATTTTAGGGGAAGTAATGAAAACAGCGAACAAATTAAATGATTTAGGAATCAATACAAGCGTTATTAATGTTGTATCTATAAAACCCTTTGATACAGAATGTGTTAAAAGACTGGCAGAAAAAGTTGAATGTTTTGTTACAGTTGAAGAACATAATATAATAGGAGGACTGGGGAGTATAATTGCAGATGCAATGGTCGATGCGGGGGTCATAAAACCATTAATCCGTATAGGCTTGCCAGACATTTTTGCAAAAGGATATGGAACAATAAGTGACGTTCGAAAAAGAAACAATTTAGAGTGTGATGACATTGTTAAAAAGATTTTGGAGAATTTGCGATGAATGAGTATTTGTATGACGATTTATATGTTGGTCAAGAGGAGTCATTTGTAACAAAAATAACAACGCAAAAAGAAGATGACTTTAGAAAAATTACAGGAGATAATAATCCCTTACATATTGACGATAATTTCGCAAAAGAGCGAGGAAAATTTAGTTCACATATTTCTTTTGGTATGCTATCAGCCGCTTATTTATCTACTTTAGCGGGTATGTATTTGCCTGGAAAATACAGTTTGATACACAGTATTGATAATATTAGTTTTAGAAATCCAGTTTACGCAGGTGATACCTTAAAGGTAACAGGGAAAATAGTGGACAAACAGGATGGCTTAAATTTAATAATTGTTAAAGTTAGAATGAAAAACCAGAATGGCAAAACAGTTTTAACTACAGATATGAAAATTATAGTTCAGAAATAGAAAAAAGGAGAGAATGAAAATGGAAAGAGAAGAAGTATATGAAAGGTTAAATAATGTTTTTAGAGAAGTATTTGATGACGATAGTATTGTACTTAATGATAATACAACGTCGGATGATATAGAGGATTGGGATTCATTTGAACATATTAATTTAGTTGTAGCTGTAGAGGAAGAATTTTCATTTAAAATTCCGATGGGAAAGGTTGTAACAATGAAGAATGTCGGAGAAATGGTTGATATTATATTGGAATTGGGTAAATTGTAATTAGGAGATTATATGGATAGAATACTTTTAATTGTGGGAGGATCATCTGATATTGGACTCGCTATTATTGAAGACCAGATTGCGTTATATGATAAAGTAATCGTTCATTATAATCACTTGAACTCTAATCTTCAAAAAATTATGGAACGATATTCAAATGTAATATGTTTGCAGGCCGATTTGGCGAGTGAAAATAGTACAAAAAAGCTTATTCAAGCAATAAACGAATTAGATATTGTCCCTACTCACATTATACATTTGCCAGCGGTAAAATTTGAAACGAAGAAATTTCATAAAACATTATGGAAGACAATAGAAAATGAACTATATGTATCGTTAAGATCGGCAACAATGATATTAGCAGAGTATCTGCCTAAAATGAGCAAAAATAAATATGGGAAGATAGTAGTAATGCTTTCCATGGTTATAAATGGAATGCCTCCAAAGTATAGTTCGGACTATGTAATTGTAAAAGAGGCATTATATGGAATGGTAAAAGCAATTGCTGTAGAATATGCAGACAAGGGTATTGTAATTAATGGAATATCACCTGCTTTAATGCAAACCAAATTTATAGAAAAAATGCACGAATATTTAATTGAGGAAAATGCTAAACAGAGCCCAACAGGTAAAAATATGGAAATTAAGGATATTTTACCTACAATCCGGTTTTTGATGTCGGATGGATCTAATTGTGTAAATGGTCAAAATATATCGGTGACATGTGGAAGGTAATGAAATGACAGTTACATCTTTGGACTTTTTTGTATTATTGGTAATAGGAGTACTGGTATACTATTTAGTCCCCAAAAGAGCACAGTGGGGGGTTTTATTAGTTCTGAGTATTACGTTTTACATGTTTGCAGCAAATCCATATACACTGGCATATATAATTATATCAGCACTTTTAGCCTATGTTGCGGGATGGACAGTTAGCCGAAAAGAACAGGGGAAAGTTAATAAAGGGGTTACTAATATAATAATTGTTGGAGCAATAATTATTAATATATTGCTTTGGCTTATTTTAAAGGGAGAATCATTTTGGCTGTGGGGATTTCAACTTTTAAACAGAATGAATTCATTGATTAAGATTCCAAAATCAGAATTTGTTGCGGCACTAGGTATGGGGTATTATACAGCTCAGACAATAGGCTACATTTTAGATGTGCATTGGGGAATCTCAAAACCTGAGAAAAATCCATTAAAGGTGCTGCTATTTGTTATATTTTTCCCACAACTTACGGTTGGACCTATAAGCAAATTTTCTGAATTGCAAAATATATATGAAGCGCATGAATTTACATATAAAAATATATGCTTTGGGACACAAAGAATTTTGTGGGGATTATATAAAAAGCTTGTGATTTCGGATAGAGTAGCAATTATTGTTAATGCTATTTGGAATGATACATTGACATATAATGGAATTTGGCCGTGGATAGCTGTGCTTTTATACCCACTTGAAATCTACACGGATTTTTCAGGATGTATGGATATTATTTTGGGCGCTGCGGAATTATTTGATATAAAAATGCCAGAAAATTTTAAAAATCCTTTTTATTCTTTAACAATTCAGGAATTTTGGCAGAGATGGCATATTACGCTTGGAATATGGGCAAAGGACTATATTTATTATCCTGTTTTAAAATCAAAAATGATGATTGCTATCGGAAAGAGGGCAAGATCCATTTTTTCAAAGAGAATGGCTAAGCTCATTCCTTGGTCGATAGGAATGGGGATTCTTTGGCTGGTTATGGGTGTTTGGCATGGTTCGCTTAAACATGTAGTTGGAGTAAGTGTCTGGTATTGGATGATAATAACAATAAGTGAGGCTTTGTCGCCTGAGTTTAAAAAGGTAAAGAATTTTTTGAAAATAGATGTTAACGTATTCAGTTGGAAGTTTTTTCAACGAATCAGAACATATGCTATTTTTTCAATTGGATGTGTATTTTTTGTGGCTGCTGGAATCACAGATGTATTTAACAGATATAAGATTTTGATTAACTCTATTAAATCTCCTAATCTATGGACATTATTTGATGGTACAATTATGAGTATGAACATAAGCTGGGGGGATATCAATTTAATAATATTAGGTATTTTATCTATGATAGTTGTTGCATACCTAAGAGAAAAGTATGATTATGCCCGTAACTGGATGGCTATACAGATTTTACCGTTTAGATGGATTGCATGGTTGGGATTATTTACAATTGTGCTGATTTATGGACACTATGGAGCAGGATACGAGGCAAGCCAGTTTATCTATCAAGGTTTTTAGGAAGTGTATGAATGAAAAGGCATTTGTTGGGTGATAAAAACAAACTTAAACACATAATACAATGTGTCATTTTTTTTGTAATCTTCTTTGGGGTATTCAGTAAGATTACATGGATGCTTAGAGGTAATGATAGCGAGGCAAGAGAAGATATATATGGCTTCAGAAATCAGGGGAAAGTAGATGTTGTATTATATGGTGGAAGTAATTTACTGAGATACTATCAGCCATTAGAAGCATGGAAAGAAAAGGGATATACCTCATATAACTATGCGACATCAGCTGCCAAGGCAGATCTTCTAAAGGCATACATTGAAGAAAGTAGAAGATCTAATGAAGCAACTTTATACATTTGTGATATAAGGTCATTTCCTATGATTGTAGAAACGGTAGATGACTCTTCGCTCAGGAATTGGTCAGATTCCTTACCGCCGTTATCATTAGCTAGATGGGGCGGAATATCCTCTTTTTTATTTTCAAGAAATCTGGATGGGATAGATATTCCATCATTTTATTTTGATATTTTAAAATACCATATGAATACTGAAGCTTTAAAAAACAGTGATCAATGGAGATATTGGGACTTAAAATCTGTATATAATATTGACAAGGGATTTGAACCTAATAATAATCATGTTCCGTTTGAGAGACCTAAGCGGGTGTATGATGTAGGAAAATTAACAGAGCAGCAAGAAGGAGCATTAAATGATTTGTTGGATTATTGTGATGACAATAACTTACAGATATTATTTATATGTTGTCCTTATATAATACCAGAAGATGATTGGCTAATAATTAATGCGGTAGGTGAAGAAATTGTATCAAGAGGATATACATTTATTAATTTTAATGATTATTATGATGATATTGGTCTTGATTTTGAAACGGACTTCGGAGATGTGAACCATGTTAATTTTTTGGGAGCGGAAAAATATACTAGTTATATAATGAATCATGTTTTGGAAAATTATGATTTGAAGGATCATCGGGGGGAGGAAGAATATAGTCAGTGGAATAGTGATTATGAAGAATTTGCAATATCCCAGACAGGGTGGAAAGATGCTATTACGGCTTTGGTGGATGACCATAGTGTTGCGGAAAGTATTGGTAGTACTTTGGGTGAAAGAACCGATTTTTATGATTGGTATTCAATGATTGGAAATTCTAATTATACTGTAATCATCTCCATAAATGATATGCCACAAGAAATAATGCCAGGCAGCTCGTTGCATTCTTTTATAAAGGATTATCAGATTGACAATGCAAGAGAGAATTACATTGGTGTTTGGGTAGGCGAAAGCGTCAAAGTAGCAACTTCTGATACTTTAGAGATAGAAACGCAGATAGGGATAGACGGAGGAAGGGGGACGGACAAGTGTTTGGTATCTTTGAATTCGAATAGTATAATAATTGGAGAGACAGATTATTCTATAGATGATGCAAAAATTCAAGTTCTGGTTTACGACAATAATTATAAGAAAGTGATAGATAATGTCATGCTTGAGATTGATTCAACGAACTCGATAATATTACGTAGACCATAGTGGATTTTGGAAGATAGAGTTTGAAAGAAAACGGCTGACACGACTTTGAAATTTTGACAATGTGTAAACTTATAATAAAGAGTTTATAGATTAAAATTATTTAATTCAAAATGAAAGGAATATTTTAAAGTAATTATTGCAAGTGTGTGTTATTATAAGAGTAAATACTCAAACATGAGTACCAAAAAACAAAAGAAACCGCCATTTTACTGGCGATTCCTATATATTTGATCTTTGACAGTTAAATTATTTTTTCTTTACAGTGTGGCACTTTTTTGGGACTGCTTTAGACCAAGGGAGAAGGTCAGCAAGGAAATCGCGGCTGGTATCATCCTGGTGTGCTGCCAGTTCGGTCAGCACATATTCCAGATATTCGTAGACCCGGAGACCGTTTGCTTTTGCATTCTCTACAAGCTGTACATGATGGCACTGGCTTCTTCTCCGCGGATGGAATCCACGTTGACCCAGTTCTTACGCCCAAGGGTGAAAGGACGGATGGCGCGCTCTGCGGTATTGTTATCCATAGGGACTTTCCCGTCAGTCAGGAAGAATCGGAGATATTCCTCCTGGTTCAGATTGTACTGGAGAGCCTTGCAAGTACTGCCTCCGGAGGGGACTATTGGAAGAGATTCTTTTACCCATGCGAAATAAGCGTCAACTTTTGGCACAACCACACGCTGACGGTAATCTTTCCGGTCTTTATCTTTGGATTTATTGTAAACCCCGTCCAGGTGGAACAGCTCGGAAATCAGCTTCACACCCTGTGCGGCAACGCTTTCTTCAATTTCCGGAATGCCGGTGGTTTTTACGAGTTTCGCATACTTCCGTTTTGCGTGAACCAAGCAGCCGGCAACTGTCAGGTCATCTTTTTTCTTTTCTAAGGAATGGTAGACCTGATATCTATCGGTTACCAGGATCCCGAAATAGTTCCGGAGGAATTTCTTTGGATGATCTGCTTTTCTGGTACTGCGGTAGTCGTAGAGGATGTTCAGATGGATCTCAGTGGCACGTATCATCCAGTTGACCATGGTGTTTGTCTCGAGGTTCACACCACTGTCTTTGTAGCAGCAGGACTGCCAGTCCAGAGGAAGATGATTATTGAACTTCCCGTTGATGATGGCAGCGACCAGAGAAGCGGTGGCAATGCTGTTACGTAAGAGATCCGGTGAGCGTTTCACCTTGATGATCCTGCCGTCATTGTCTTTGGAAGTATACTGGCGGATCCGGTGTTCATCTACCCAGAGGAGCCCTTTGATTTTGGAAGCACGTCTGCCACTGAAGAGGAACAGGGTATTCGGAACAAAGCGAGACAGAGATTGTGCTGTTAATACACGAATCGGCCGATTCGCGCGAATCGCACAATTCGTGTAATGGAGCCGGAGCCTGTGGAGTAATAGGAACGATGTCCGGGAGAATAGAATCCACATAGCTTTCTTTCAGACGGTGTTTCCAGTAGTTGTAGGTGTGGATGGTGTAGCCGTTCTGTTCACACCATTGCTTGACGGTCAGACCGCTTTCGGATTGTTCTTTGCAAAGGACAGCCCACTGGTCGAGTTTGGCCTGTTGTAACTTTTTAGTAGTGTTCATGAGAACCTCCTGATATAAGACGCAGGGAAATGCGAATATTTGGAGCAATTATCTCATGAATGTGGTATTATGGTAAGGTACTCATAATAGAGTATTTACTCATTTTAATAACAAGATTGTAATTACAGAGAGGGATTGCATTGTGAAGAAGATTGAAGAATTGCAGCAAATTAAAGGTGATGCATATGATTATTACATTTCAAGAAATGAGGATACTGATTTATTTGAAAAGATTTTTTTGGTAGACGAGATAATAGATGAGATATGCAGGCCGGACAAATATTTTTTGATAGGAGAAAAAGGTTCTGGAAAGACAGCTTATTCAGTGTATATGTCGAAATCTGATATGGTCAATTGCTTTTGCTCAATTTCGTTGGTGGAAAATACGCTGTATCAAAGATTTTTAAATATGAAAAAGCAGAAAGCTTTGGAGCTGTCTAGCTATAAAGATATATGGGTAAATCTTATATATCTTATTTTGGCTGAGAATATCAGAAAGCAAGATAAAGATTCTCTTTTTAATAATTTGAAATATAGGCAATTATCTAAGGCAATTGATACGTTTTATAGTGATGCTTTTAAGCCAGAATTCGTAAATGCCTTTGAATTTGTTGATAATGCATCTGCTTCTATTAACTCTATGATAAATCAAGGAGTGTTTTCGACGGCGGGACAGGCAACTGCGGAAAGCTCACAGAAATATGTGGAACAAAGTTATCAGATCAGCTTGATGAAGATAAGAGATGGATTTGAAAAAGCATTTGCTGATGTTAAAGTGAAAAAGCCGACAATTCTATTTGTCGATGGAATAGATGCAAGGCCTAGAGATATCGATAATGAACAGTATTTTGAATGCTTGATAGGGCTTGTAAATGCAGTTTTAGAAATGAATCAATCTTTTCTTAGTGAGAAGAATATTAAAGTAATGTTATTGATCCGGCCAGATATTATGTATAAGATGCCAATTCATAATATGAATCAAAAACTGAGAAATAATTCTGTGTTATTGAACTGGGTAACTTCTTACCGAAAGTATATTGATTCAAAGTTATTTCGGATTGCAGATGACTATTTTATGAAACAACAAGATAGACTATATACATTAGGAGTATGTTGGAACTATTATTTCCCATATCAAGTAGAGTACGGGAAGAATATTAGAAAACCAGATAATCCATTTGTTGAGTTTTTACGATATTCATTATATAAGCCAAGGGATATTTTGACTATGTTAAATGAAATGGTTGACGCTACCAGAGGTATGCAATTCAAACATTCCGATTTTGACAATATTTTGGGTAATTATTCTACGTATTTAAAGGGCGAATTAAAGGATTACATGTTAATTTACATGGATGATTCGGATTATAGTAATTTTATTTTGTTTTTTGACTATTTTAAAGGTAATCGTAATTTTAACTATAAGTTCTTTGAAGAAAAGCATTTGGAATATGTAAAATATTTAAGAGAACTTGGTCGGAAGATACCACCTTATATGGAAACAGCCAGTGATGCGTTGCAACTATTATATGATACAAATATTATATGCTATAAAGTTTATGTAGATGGTATGGAAGCACCCAAAATGTTTTGGTCATACAAAGAGAGAAATTATGCCAATATGCAGCCAGAAGTAAAAAAAGGTGGAGATTATTCGTTCCATTTGGCGTATGCTATGGCATTTCGGCTAAAAGGATAGAAAAAAAGGAATAAAGGAGACCAGTTATGTCACTATTTACAGGAAAAACATTAATGATTACCGGAGGAACCGGATCTTTTGGAAACGCAGTATTAAATCGTTTCCTAAAAACAGATATTGGAGAAATACGTATCTTTTCTCGTGACGAAAAAAAACAGGATGATATGCGTCATGAATATCAGTCAAAAATGCCGGAAGTAGCGGATAAAATCAAGTTTTACATTGGAGATGTCAGGGATCTGAACTCTGTACGTGCTGCTATGTCGGGAGTAGATTATATTTTCCATGCAGCTGCTTTGAAGCAGGTGCCGTCCTGTGAATTTTTCCCTATGGAAGCGGTGAAAACGAACGTTATTGGAACGGATAATGTCTTAACCGCAGCAATTGAGGCAGGAGTGGAATCGGTTATCTGCCTGTCTACGGATAAGGCGGCTTATCCCATTAATGCCATGGGTATTACAAAGGCGATTGAGGAAAAGGTAGCTGTGGCGAAGTCCAGAAATTCCGGAAAGACTAAGATCTGCTGCACCCGTTATGGCAATGTCATGTGTTCTCGTGGATCTGTAATTCCTCTGTGGATTGATCAGATCAAAGCAGGTAATCCCATTACTGTGACAGAACCGTCCATGACCCGTTTTATTATGAGCCTGGAGGAAGCGGTGGATCTTGTACTTTTCGCATTTGAGAAGGGCGAGAATGGAGATCTGCTGATCATGAAAGCTCCGGCATGTACTATCCAGACACAGGCAGAAGCAGTATGTGAGTTGTTTGGTGGTAAGAGGGAAGATATCAAGGTGATTGGTATTCGACACGGCGAGAAAATGTATGAGACGCTGCTTACGAATGAGGAGTGTGCAAAAGCAATTGATCTTGGAGGTTTCTATAGAGTGCCTGCGGATAACCGTGGCCTGAATTACGATAAGTACTTCAAAGATGGTGATGCAAAGAGAAATACTCTTACAGAGTTCAACTCTAATAATACGAAACTGCTGAATCTGGAAGAGACGAAGGCAACGATTGCAAAGCTTGCGTATATTCAGGAAAGATTGGCGGAGGATTAAAAATGTTTGATTTTAAGTGGAAAGAGAACGGATCGATTAAACTGTTGATTATAGTTGGGACAAGACCGGAGATCATCCGTCTGGCAGCAACCATGAAGCGTTGTAGGGAATATTTTGACTGTTGCGTAGCACATACCGGACAGAATTATGATAAGAACTTAAATGATATTTTTTGGTCTGATTTTGATCTGGGTGGACCGGATGTCTGGATGAATGTCGTAGGAGAGAATCTGGGACAGACTTGTGGGAATGTCATTGCCAGGAGTTATGAACTGATGGCAGAGATTCAGCCGGATGCTTTATTAGTATTGGGCGACACCAACAGCTGCCTGTCAGCTATCGCAGCGAAGAGGCTTCATATTCCTATTTTCCATATGGAGGCAGGAAACAGATGTAAGGATGAATGTCTTCCCGAAGAGACGAATCGTAGAATTGTGGATGTGATTTCGGATGTGAACCTGCCGTATTCCGAACCCGCCAGAAAGTATCTGAATGAGATGGGAATGCCCAAGGAGAGGACATATGTAACAGGATCTCCCATGGCAGAGGTGTTACACGGTAATTTGGACAAGATTGAGGCATCTGATGTCTTAAACAGACTGGGATTAGAGCCGAATAAATATATTCTGTTGTCAGCGCATAGAGAAGAAAATATCGATACGGATAAGAATTTCGAATCCCTGTTCAATGCGATCAATGCACTGGCAGAGAAGTATGATATGCCTATTCTCTATTCCTGCCATCCGAGATCCAAGAAGAAGCTTGAGTCCAGTGGATTTAAATTAGATCCCCGCGTAAGGGTAAATGAGCCTTTGGGATTTAATGATTACAATAAGCTTCAGATGAATGCATTAGCAATCGTATCTGATTCCGGAACGTTACCAGAAGAAAGCAGCTTCTATCTGTCAATCGGCCATCCGATTGCAGCGGTATGTATCCGGACTTCCACAGAGAGACCGGAGGCACTGGAATCCGGGAACTTTATATTAGCCGGAATTACGACACAGGAACTTTTGCAGGCAACGAGTATGGCTATTGACATGAAACAGAAGGGCATTTTAGGAAAGCCGTGCCCGGATTATGTGGATGAGACGGTCTCTATGAAAGTAGTAAGAATTATCCAGGGATACGTAAATGTTGTCAACAAGATGGTATGGAGAAAAGAGCAGTAACGAAAAGTGAGAGTACGGAGATAACTGATGAATATATTAGTTACAGGTGCTAAGGGGATGGTAGGAACTGCCCTCGTCAATAACCTGAAAAATATTAAAGAGAATAAGAACAGAACCAGACCGAACATTCATGTCGATGAAATCTATGAGTATGATCTTCAGTCTACCGAGGAAGAATTGGATAGGTATTGTGAAAATGCAGATTTTGTATTCCATCTTGCAGGAGTAAATCGTCCGGAGAACCCGGAAGATTTTATGAAGGGGAATTTCGGATTTACTTCACAGCTTCTGGGTACCTTGAAAAAGTACGGGAATAAGGCGACAATTATGCTGTCCTCTTCCATCCAGGCAACGCTGTCCGGCAGATTTGGAGATTCCGAATATGGCCGTTCCAAGAAGGCGGGAGAAGATCTGTTTTTTGCATATGCAGAAGAGACCGGTGCCAAAGTTGCAGTATACCGATTTCCGAATCTGATGGGACATAGCAGACCTAAATACAATTCCGCAGTCAGTACGTTTTGTTGGGCAGTAGCAAATGAGCAAGAGTTTATAGTAAATGACAGGGCAACAGAACTGGAATTACTGTACATAGATGATCTCGTTGAGGGAATGTTTGATCTCCTGGAAGGGAAAGAGCAGCATTGTGAGTTTGATGGGGTAGAGACGGTATTGAGAGCAGATGGCAGATACTGTTGCGTACCGGTTACTCATAAGGTTATGTTAGGGGAAATTGTGGATCTGCTGCAGGAGTTTAAGGCACAACCGGATTCGTTGCTGATGCCGGAGATGCCGGAAGGCTCTTTTGCGAAGAAATTGTTTTCGCTGTATTTAACGTATCTTCCTACAGACAAGTTTAAATATCGATTGAAAATGAATGAGGATGACCGCGGATCTTTTACGGAATTGATGCACACCCTGAATTGTGGACAAGTATCCATCAATATCAGCAGGCCGGGGATTACAAAAGGACAGCATTGGCATAATAGCAAGTGGGAACAGTTCATTGTGGTAGCCGGACATGGTCTGATTCAGGAGAGAAATATTAATACCGGAGAAATGGTAGAATTTGAGGTATCCGGTGACAATATAGAAGCGGTATATATGATCCCGGGCTGGTCTCATAATATCATCAATTTGTCGGAGACGAAGAATCTGGTTACCGTGATGATTTGTAATGAGGTGTTTGATCCGAATCGCCCGGATACATTTTATGAACCGGTGTAATGCCTAGGGGTTTTTAAAGGAAGGAAGATAAAGTAATGCAGACAAGAGAAATCGACTTATTAGACATGATAGCAGATGTTTTGTCACACTGGCGTGGATTGATCGTGGCGCTGGTATTTGGTGCAGTATTACTGGGAGGGTTCAGCTATATGAAATCTCTCCGCACAGTACAAAATGTACAACAGCCGGAAACGGTTGTGCAGGAAGAAACAACCGTAGAGGAACAGCTGACACAGCTGGAGCAAAGCTTGGATGACAAAAGTCTGGCAACGGTGCTGGCAGTAGTAGATGATGAGAAGGAATATGATCTGAAGAAGACATATTCTGAAAATTCAATTTATATGCAGTTGAATCCGTTACAGACGGTTCAGACAGAGTTGATCTATCAGGTGCAGACAGCAGACGTCAATAAGGATGGACAACTGGGAGCTCTATATACATCCCTGTTAAATAATGTTGGCTTATATGATTGGGTAGCACAGCAGACCGGAATAGAAGCCGGATGCGTGGGAGAATTAATCTCCACAGAAACGGTGTCAAACCTGACCATTCTGAGTAAAGAAATGACCTTAGGAACGAATTGCATAAAGGTGTCAATTCTGCAGTCGGATACGGAAGCCTGTCAGAAACTGGCAGATGCGGTAAAAGCTTATATGTCTGAGGAGCAGAAAAAGTTAAACGATGAGTTTGGCCAACATGCGCTGGTATTAGTATCTGAGACCATCGGTTCTATTATGAATAAGAATCTGATGAATGAGCAGATAAGGAGTAGAAATGAAATCGCATCTCTACAATCGACGATTGCTGCGGCAAAGGCAGATTTTACAGAGGAACAGAAGCAGTATTATGAGCTTGTGACCTGGGAGGAAGCAGAGCATTCGGAACAGCCGGCACAGAACGTGACAGCAGAAGAAAATCCTGTACTGACACCGGCAGTCAGCAAAAAATATGTACTGTTAGGTGCAGTATTATTTGCTTTTGTATATGCGGTAGTTATTTGTATGGTATATATTTTTAATACCAGACTGAGAGAATCGGATAAACTGCAGAGCCTATATGGCATTCCGCAGATCGGCTTGGTCGTCCGGGAATCCGGCAGAAAAGTATTTCTGGATAAATGGGTGGATTCCCTGCGCCATTACGGTAAGAGGAAATTTACGGCAGAGCAGTCCATGGAACTGACTTTCGCGGCGATAAAGATTGCGGCAGTCAAAAATGGACTGAACAATATCTGTCTCATGGGATGTAACATGAGTGCCGGAGCGGATAAGGTATGCGAGAGCCTTAAGGCAGCGTTGGAGAAGGAGCAGATCAGCATAAGCGTTCTGGATAATGTGTTATACGATGCAGAGGCGATGGAGAAAATGGATGCCATGCAGGGTGCGGTATTGGTAGAAAAGGTCGGTTCTACATTGTACAATGAAGTAGCCGGTGAACTGGAACTGTTGAAGAGACAGGGCATTACAGTACTGGGAGGCATTATAGTAGAGTAAGTTCATGCAAGGAGAGCTACAGGTATGCATAGTATGACCAAGGAGAAGCTGTATAAATGGTGGTATGCGTCATGCTTTGTCTTTCTGGGGATCATTGACCAGAGACGGGGAAGTGCCCTTGGTACGATCCAGATGACTTTTACCAATTTGACGGGAGTAGTAATAGCATTACTACTCCTTCCTTCGATTAAATTTGAAAAAGAAAAAGTAAAGCCCTATTTATTATGGACTCCGGTATGTGTGATACTTGCAATCATTGCCTGCATCATAGGGAATAATTGCTGGCAATATAAGGGACAATGGATCACAGCGGTGTTAAATATCGCAGTGTGGAGTTATTTGATTATTTATGTGTATCGGGAGAAAAGCTACACTGAGCTTTTTGCAAGGATAAAACAGCCGGTATTTTGGTGTATGTGCCTATGCCTTGTGTTAATGCAATTGTCTGTGCATGAGGGGATTGTACCACTATGGTATCTGCTGATCTATGGCGGCTTTGTTGTGATAGGGATCCCGAAGGAGAGAACAGAGGATTTCTTCGATGGAATGCTCACTGGGATCATTCTGTGGTTCTTCGGACAACAGATCATAGCCTTCGGATTCCGCCCTTATGATTATGTCAGATACAGGGGGCTATATTCCGGAGAAACACAGAACGGTATGCACTATATGATTGTATTTTGTGCATTCCTGTTAAAGTGGATTTACAGCAGGGAAAAGAATAAAAAATGGTTTGTTCGGTTTTTCTATTTTTTAATGAGTGCTATAATGATAAGCTTTACTGTTCTTACCGGGGGAAAGGCACCGATTTTAGGAATCGCTGCAGTGACGGCATTTGTTATTTTAGGTTATAATATTTTTAAACGGAAGACCTTTTACGGAGTGCTGCTACATGCGGTGACACTGGTAGTATGCGTCGTTTTGACGTTCCCCATATGCTATCTGAGTATACGTTATTTACCTACGATTCTCCATCATCCTGTATGGTTTGAGGGAGAGTATGTAGAGGGGGAGAGCGTGTGCTCTTTTGATCCATGGAATAGTGAGAAATATATTTCCTTTGAACGGGCACTATATGTTGATGTAGGGAGAGTATTGGAGCTGATAGGGGTTAGTTCTCAAAGTTGGATACCACAATTAATGGATTTTATTCAGGCATTGCCTGTTCATGCTGAAGAACTGGATGCACAGAAGATAGAGGTTGAGGCTGGGAGTAATCCGGATAATCCATTTAATCCATCAGGAGAATTGGCCTATTGGTCTTCTACAGAAGCACGAAAAATTATTTACACCTATTATTGGAATCATTTGAACTTAGTAGGGCATGATAAGCAACATTCTGGATTTTGGATATCGAGAGACACATATTATGGTCACGCTCATAATATGTTCCTGCAGATAGCCTATGATTACGGAATCATACCGGGAATTCTGTTTTTGCTGATATACCTGTATAGTTTGTACAGAGCTTTCCGGTTATGCTTGAAAGGTAATTGGACTTGCATCGTTTTTTTACTTGCAATCCTATGCTTTGGGATGGCAGAGATGGTGCTTGTCAGTGGGCAGATTACGGTTCCGTTAATGGCTATTATGTTCTATTTTGTGGGGCGAGATGGATATACTTTAAATGTTAAGGGTAGTGAAGCGGCAGATGAAACGCAATAGCGTTTTATCTTGCTGTTTCTTGTATAATAAAAATACCAATTATTGCAGAGGGCAGTCCTCAAAATTGCAGAGGGAATTTCCCTATTATTGCAGATCCCTGTTTGGTATTTTCCTAAGTCCACAGCTCCTGTGTGAGTATTCACTGCTGTTGGCTGTGAAAAAGTCGAAAAAATGCGCTAACATGCGCTTGCAAACATGAAAATTGCATGTTATAGTTGAAGTGATCTCTAAGAATAAGAAGGATAAGAATGTAGGCTGAATAAAGGCTGTAGGCAAACCAAAGACCGGAGAAGACCTAACAATTCGAATCGTTTAACAGAAAGGAAAGAGCGATTATTATTACATCAGAAGATGCCTGTTTCTGCTGAAGGGCAGAACAGGAATAGATTTTACAAATATCCATATAATATAACATACCTACAATGTAACAAGGATAGCTAGGGGTATCTTAAATATGGTCTATAAGGTTCTGAAGTAAGAAGCGCGTCGGGGGAATGTGTGTGAATGAAGAAATAGTGCGTAATTACTTGAAGGATGAGGGCTTTGAGTTAGCTGAAAAATGGTATTTATATACTTTGCAACCTGAATGGGATTATGTGATCTTCATGATTAGACGCGCCTACTTAATGGGACAGATACTGGAAGAGGTCACAGGAAGGCAGATGAAAGAAAGCGCAGCGGTTTTTTTGACGGATGCAGCTTTTTTTGCACGCTATGAAAAGATAGCTCGATTTTATGTGACGTATCATAGGCTTCCTAATATTTTGCTTTGCGAAGATACTGTAGTGCATGGAAGAAGCATCGAAGATTGTCTGGACAGAATCAGCAAGGCGATTTGGACAGAAGTTCAACGACAGGCTACACAGGGGCTGGAGGAAGACGAATTTCAAAATGAATTCGTAAAAGCAGTGCATATTCACGTGATTACCAAGGCGGCAACGGGCTTATTGCTGTCTGCCAAATACATGATGAAGGTTCATAGCTGCACGGTTCAGAATCTGCAGGATTTGCATGAGCTATCCTATGGGATATCAAAGCTTATACTCCATTCCGGGAAAGCAAATGCAGCTTATGTATATTCTCAGACGGTGACAGAGAACCAATACAATATGTTCAGAAAAATCAGCAAGCAGGATGACGAGTTTTCGTACAGCACTGCTTCATCTGATATAAAAGAGTATTCTATCGTAAAATTTGTCACTAAGAAGAAATTAGTAAAAAGTATTTTGACATTGCGTTTCCTTCCGGTAAATGATGGCGGTTATCGCATGATACCTTTTATTTTTATGCCAAGCCTGAGTAACGAAGAGACAGCTGCTCTATGGAGCGCGAGTGTACAAAAGCTTGTGACATATATTGAGGATGAGAATGTAAATCGTGATTATGTGGAGTTTTTGGACAGATTAGCGGATGTTGGTTTAAAAAGAAGTTATAATGAGTGGCTGACACTTGTATTGAGTCTATGGTGGATGATAAAGCTACAGTTACGTTTCGGGATGAAGAGAGAGGATGTTGACGACCGGGACGAGATCAGGATATTAGCATATAATTATAATTTAACAGATGCAGATAGAACAGAATCAATTCTTAGGGAAGTGGTTACGGCAATATGGAAGCTGGCAGCAGATGATAAGGAACCGGATGTCAGTGAAGTGATCGCAGAGTGTATTTATCCCGATAATTATATGATGCTTGATCAAGTAGAAGATCAAATGGAAGAATTAGATAAAGATAGAATTGTCAGGGAGCTTGAAAATTATTGGATTGATGTTACAAAACGGAATGAGCATGAGGCATATAATGCGATGAATATTCCTCGTTTCGCTTTTGAAGGTAAAGTCAAGAGAGCAATTCAACAATGTGATGATGTATTGAGGAAGCTGACAGAAGGAGATTGTCTAAGAAAAGCCGGTTATATAATAGCACAATTTCAACAAATGATGGATCAAGGGATTATAGGAATTTATTCTTTTATAAAAAAGGAAGGCACTGAGAGCTTTTTTATGCAATATGTGAAGCCGGGTGAAATGTCTCTGACAATATATCCGAAGAGAATGAGAGATTATATTTCTGTATTTTCCAGAATTTATGAATATTGCGAATATTGGGAGTTGGATTGGAAGAAGGTTATCGTTGACTTCTGCAATGATGCAGATAGCGGGATACCGGAAGATGATAGAGGTGAAATTCAGAATTTTATAGCATATTTACAGGAATGTGGGCAGGATCCCCAGCAATGGGACATCCATTTCAATATCGGTGAAATGAATGACAACGGAGAAATAAGGGAGGTCAATCAGGAAATAGAACGGGCTGTGCATAGCTATCATTACTGGAAAAGATTTGAAAAATACATTAATCAATAAACTTTAAGAAAGCTGAAAACATAAGAGGGAATCATATGCGGATAATTGTATATCAAGGGGATGAAAATCGGGCGAAGATCGAAACAGAATGGACGGACGATATGTTCTTTTCGCCTATATATGAAAAGGCTAAGGCTTTAGTAAGTGAAATCGTCAGCGAGATGAAACTGCTGTCTGAGAATGAAGATAAGACAGATTGCAGTAATGTATTATTTCAGAGAACACCTAATAATATTATAGCTTTTTGTGCGCATCGTGGACAGGGCAAGACGACTGCTATGAAATCTTTTGCGCGCTTTCTTGCAAAGGAATCTACAGAAGCGGATTTTATAGTATTGGATTCTGTGGATCCGGCTGCATTGGATAGTGGAGAATCTATTGTCAGAGTCGTACTTTCACGTCTTTTCTATAAGCTGCAGGAGAAATGCGAAAAACAGGATAACTATGAATTCCTTGGAAAACGTGAAATAATGGAATTGTTTTCAAAGTGTTATAGAGCCATTGATCATATCAATGGCTCTAAAACTGTTGATCGGGATGAGGATGATCTGGAGGCACTTGCTTCCCTGGGCAACAGCAGCAGACTGAAAAAGAATCTTCAGGAATTGATAGAACTCCTGCTGGAGACATTTTTGAATGATAAAAAGGAACGCAAAGCAAGCCGCTTTTTAGTAATACCGATAGATGATGTAGATATCAGCACCGCGGATATCTATCGTTGCTGTGAGGAAATACGAAATTATCTGGCGTTGCCGAATGTGATTATTCTGATGGCAGCGGATCATACACAGCTGATGCATGTTATGTATCAGCGATACCTGCAGAATAATAAGGATTTGCGTGAGTGTGAACCGGAAAATGCGAAGGAAGAATGCAGTAAACTTGCTTTTGGTTATTTGTTGAAGCTTCTGCCAGTGAATCATATTGTAGAGCTGCCGGAGCTGGACAAGATGGCAGAGGAGGATTGGATTTCATTATCGCTGGAGTATTATGTGAAGAGTGGAAGCGAATCCTATAATGTTTTTGGAGAGACAGCCACTATAAACGAAGATATGCGACTGCAGCTGGCAGGGTTAATCTATAGCCGGACAGGTATTATCATATATGATGGAGAAGACGATTCTGCGGACTATATGCCTAAAAATATGCGGGAACTGACACAGCTGTTAAAAAAGTTTGGCAAAGTTCCAGAGATTAATGAAGAAGTGCTATATGGAGAGGATTGGAAACAGGCAGAAGCGGAGGCTACGAAATTAAAAGAGAATATCCGATCCTATAAGAGCTATTTCCTGGAAAGCTGGTGTATGAATCATATGCTGCATGAAGAGTACACTAATTTCCTGAAGACAGTAGAAAAAATTGAGAAGCGTAAGAAGAGCGGAACTATTGGCTGGACATATAGAGAACTGCTGGAGTATTTATGCGGGGATAGGAAAGAAAAATTCCAAAAAGCGATTGTTGCAGATGATGCATTTTGCATGTTTATAAGCATTTTCCTGAACGAATGGTTTGCAGAAGCATTGCATGACAGTATAAAGAAAAAAAGTAAAAGCAGGCAATATGCGAAAATTGCTGACTTTATGGGAATGAAGGGAAAAGCATTCGATACCCCTCAGAAGGATGAAAAGACTGACAGATATCTAGTGTATTCATTTGCGGTACCTGAAAGCATCTTTTCAGCAGAACAGCTTCTTGAATGGAAAAAGAAGAAGAGTATAGAGAGTCTTCTTTTCTTTAGTGTTGACGGAGAAAGGGTATTCTTCGATGTTCTTAATCCATGGGATTATATTGTAAGAGAAGGCAGTGACTATTATAGTTATTTGACCAAAGAAAAACCTAACTCAAATATGATCAGAGGAATAGATATAAGCAGGCAAAAGGAGTGGGGCACTGTATTAAATACTTTGTCAAATGTTAACATTGTACTGCGAAGATGGAAGAAATATTTGATGCCGGGTTATGCTTCTCCACAAAAATTAAATGGTATGACTTGGGTTGATAAAGTTTTGGAAGAATACAGGAAGGGTGTACAGCAGACACAGAAAGAAACTGTTGGAGAGAAAAAAGGATTCTTAGAACAGCTTAAAGACATAAATGTCGGAATTAAGACGTGTGTTGAAAAACAACCGAATGAATTGAATAGCTTGCAGATTCTCTTTATATGTAATGAATATAATAGGAACTCGTATTATAGAGAGTTCATGAGAAAGTACGCATGGCTTTTCAATGCTCAAATTGATGAATGGTCGATGCAACAGAAATTAAACACTTTAACGAGAGCTATTGAAGACAAGATAAAATTACCGCTAGATCCGGAAAGCTTATATAAAGATAGAGAAAATATCGGCGGAGAGATGTGGAAGAAAAATAAGCAGCTTGAGAATATTCTCTACGCATCGCAAATGGTGAGTGAAATCATGCAGTATGTCAGAAGGACATCTGATGACGAAGAATCCCATACGGTGGAAGAGATTGCGGAAAAAGTCAAGGAGATAAAGGATAAGTATAAAGGATGGGACATGATGGTTTCCGGTAAAGAGGAAAACCTATCATCAGAAGCTCAGGACAATGCAAATGCGTCTAAAGCATCCCGCAAGAAAAAGAAAGAGGATGCAGATACGGACACAGAATCTCAGTCAGAGTAAAGTGATGAGGTAATGGATTGAGGCATAGGAGAAGCACATGCATCAGGAGAGGGAAGATCTGGATATTATTTTCCGGAAGACAACTCCGGAGAGTGTATTGAGAGAACTGAAGGAACAGAAAAAAGGGAGTACTTATGATAACGGCAGGGTATTGTTTTACTCCGGGGAAGATTATCTTCGTATAGCGTATGGCGTCTGTCCGGAATACTCGGAAGACGAGCTGCAATACAGATATGATTCGCTTGCAGAGGAAAGCAGAGAAAAGGGAATCTTTTCTCTGCTCTATCTGTATGCAGGGAATGTTCTGGTAAAGCGGGATGGGAATATTGCTGTGAAACTGGAACAGGTGCTGAACTGGAATTCAATAACCAAAAGGCTGGGGCAGGATCTGTTTACAACAGCTTGGCTGGCGCACAGAGACGTTACCAACGATTATGGGGAAGAAAAACATCAGTTTGTATGGCCGGCAGTAATCATAACGGATGATGTCAGATTGAATAATATGCTCAGTAAGGGAACTGCAGAGAATCATTTTCACTTAAATGGTTCCACGCAATCTTTTGCTTTATCATGGGCGAGCCTGATGAATCATCCCGCACAGATTGAACCCTTGCTTGGCGAAGAGGAGCGTTTTCAGGTGAACAGGGATATGCATATCTCGCGCGGTATTAGCGATAACGTGATATCCTGGAAGGAACGTATTATGTATGCCGCCATGATCAGGGGACTGCTATTTAGAAGAATGATGTCTGAGGGGGCACCTAGTTCTGACGAAGATCCTGAGATGGAATTTAAAAAGTTTTGCAAGTTTCCATTGATAAGACGGATGGAAACACTGGTGATGGCTTTAAGGCAATTGTATGGAGTTCGTTTTGAACAGCCAAACCATAAGGGGAAATGCCTGGATTATGTGATATCCCGAGGCTTTTATAATGTACAGGATGAGGCGGACACCAGACTGTTGTCGGGTGAAAGAGCATTTTTGTATAATTGTTTTATCAGAATATATCAGGACAGGAATCCCAACTGTTTTTCTGTGTATGAGCAGAAGCTGTTTTATTTGTATCTGTTGATCAAACATCAATTTAGAAGTGAATTGATCCAGGTCAATCGTGGGGTTGGGTTTCGCAACTTTTCAAAGTATCAGGATCGAAAGAATCTGTTATTTGAAAAGTATAATGTGGAGGCACAGAGGTTGGCAGTAGTAGCTGCCCGGAAGGAAAACTACATTCAATCATTTGAGACAAGGATCATGGTGCTTCCCTCCAAGAAAAACATAAGAGGATATATAGCAGAACTGGATCGGCAGATAATTTTTCCCGATAAAAAAGGTTTTTCCGATAAAAAGGAAATCCCCGACAATTATTATGTTCTTCATTTTCCTAAGAAGGCATTCAACAGCCAGGAACTGGAAAAGGAAGGAAAACTGATCATTTATCCTCGAAATGATGTAAGTCGTACAAAAGCAGAACGTTGTGCGCGTGGACTGAGAAAGTATATTATATGGGAACAGGGAAAAGGGCAGAGAGTATATGGCATTGATGCCTGCTCTAATGAAATAGGATGCCGTCCGGAGACATTCGCTACTGAATTTCGATACCTGCGTCATGTATCAGAGCTGAGGTATAAGATTCCATGGTATCGGACAACGGTAGAACACTATGAAGAATTAGGCCTTACATACCATGCCGGAGAGGATTTCCTGGATATTACGGATGGAATACGCGCAATAGATGAAGCAATAAATTTCCTGGAATTGCAGAAAAATGACAGACTGGGGCATGCAATCGCTTTGGGGATCTGTCCCGAAGATTATTATATGCAGAAACATATGAGTGTTTATCAGTCACAGCAGGATAGATTGGATGATCTTATATGGCTGCTATATCGATCTGTTGAATGGGGGATTACAATTTCCGCAGATCACAGAGAAGAAATGAAATGTGATGCCAGGGCATTGATCAGCGATATTTATGCTAACAGGCAGAATGAAATTAACAGTAATTTGCATGGTGATATTTTGGATGCTTATTATGCCAGCTGGCACTTGCGGGGCGATCATCCGAGACAATATGAAGGTGGCACTTTCCGGGAAATTAAAAAATTGCGCCAGGATCCATACGAAGAATTTATGACGCCCAAGGCCGGAAATGCACAACTTAGGAAGTTCAGAGAGGATAAGCTTACGGCATCATTATATTATTGGTATCATTATGATGTGGAAGTAAAAAAGAACGCTATAAAGCAGATTCATTTTACTGTTAAAAAGTGGTATGTGGATTTAGTAGGAGAAATGCAGAAAGCCTTAAGGAAGCAGATCGCGCAAAAAGGCATAGCGATTGAATGTAATCCGACATCTAATGTGCTGATAAGCAATTTTAAGTATTTTATGAAACATCCGGCGATTGTGTTTAATCATTATCATCTGGATGACAGACAGGATGAACCGAATCTGTGGATATCTATTAATACGGATGATATTGGCGTATTTGATACTTCATTGTCTTATGAATATGCGTTGCTCTTCCGGGCTATTACCATGCAGAGACATTCAGAAGACAACTGGAATGATGATGCTGTGTATGAATATCTGGATAGGCTTCGCCAAAATGGGCATGAGATGGCATTTCGCAATGCCACGGATAATAGTAAGACCAGATTCTGATAGGGCTGAGTAATCTGATGCAGAGTGCACTTTTTTCGGGAATTCAGATGTAACCGCCGGATTATGAAAAACGCTGATCTATGTGCAGTGAAGAACCGGCGGGAGACACCAAGGAAATGACATAGACCTGAAAGTAATCTCTATGAAAATGTGAGTTAACAAGAGAAAAACAAAGGTTATTAGGGGAGGAAAATATGAATAAGTGGGTTTCATTATATGGTAATTTTGAGCCAAGAGATGAGAACATTATTTTTAATGGTCAGGAATTCCGAAATGTGACAGGCGAAATACAGCCGTTAGTTGGCGAGATTTTGCTTGAAGACAAAATGTTATCGGGTGCTGTTTCTGTAGATATTGAATTTGAATCCTGTGATATACAAAGGAGCGAAGAAGCAGGTGTAATTTTAAATTATTTAAGTCAAGATGATTTCATATGTGCTGGTATCTCAGGTAATGTGTTTAAATATGATGTGAAACATCTTACGAAAGGTTCTTGGCAGCCGATGGGGGCAGCCGGGGCTGTGCCTCAATTGCAAAAAGAGAAAATTCATATTGAGATTAAAATGGATCCATCTGTTTTACGACTTTTAGTTGATGGAATAGAGGTTGTGACAGTTCCTCTATCATTTATGTTGAAAAAATCATCTGTTGGTTTATGGGCGTGTAGTAAAAGAAAGATAATATTTTCTAATTTGAAGGTTGAAACACAAAAACCAGAGTTGTTTGTAATATCACAATATGGTGGTATATATGATCAATTATATAATGAAGTAATTAAACCAATTTGTGAAAGAAAAAATATTAGGTTGAAGCGGGCTGACGAGGAGACAGGGGCAACCCCTATTCTTACGGATATAATAAATTCTATAAGAACGGCAAATATAATTATTGCAGACATTACACCGGATAATCCCAATGTTTTTTATGAGTTAGGCTATGCTCATGCAATCGGAAAAAATGTAATATTGTTATGCGACGCGGCACTACGACAAAAACTACCGTTTGATATCTCAGGATATAGAACGATTTTCTATGATAATACTATGAGCGGAAAAAATAAATTTGAAACTAAAGTAAATGATTATATTGCAACCATATTAAGTCAACAGAATATATAAAGAGAAAATTATCATTATGTTTTCGATGATATACATTAAATCATAAAAGCATTAAAACGTTGGAGAAAAAGAAATAGCGTTTTATTACGCATATCCGGAATGCGAGGTGTAGAGAATGGATCAGATAGCAGATGAGAGATTTGAAAAATTCAAGAAGATTGTGGAACAATATGGAACAAGAATGACACAGCAAGAAGTGGCTGATATGTTTCGAATGAATATAAGAGATGTGGCTAGGGTTACACAGTTAGCTAATTGCCATAATACCAGAAAAATTACAGGGGAAAATGTGAGAAAGGGAGAGGCTATGAAGCCTATAGTGATTGCAGATGAACTGCAATTTCTAGACAAATACCCTATAGAAAATTTCAGATAATAGTAAAGGTGTCAGACGGCACATTGTGGAAGGCAAAAACCGCACTTTGATTTCGGCGGAAGCACCTCCCGACTGTGCCGTATCGGCACTTGCCGCAGACTCTCCGTAAGTACCGATGGAGCGTTTATATATATTTAATAGAGATATAAATACATGCGCTACTGATTGTGCTACTATGCTTGGCACTAGGCTGTCGAAGCTGTTTTGCATTGTTTGGAGAAAAGTATAGGAAGAGAACATAAATGAATACCCCCCATAAAATAAAGAAAAAGAAATGGTTATTAGGACAACAGGAAAAGCGGATGCGTCAATTAAGACGTAAGAATAAAAAGAAATCTCATATCGGCAAAGCGGATGTATCTAATAAAAAGCGTAGTAATGAACACTATGTGAAAGTACCGGATGTTTTTAGCTTGTCTAAAAATATAGAAAACACAGTTGCTTTTTTTGCAGAAGTATTTCGTGTAATTCACATTTGTTCCAGACGACAAAAAATATTTTTTGATTTAAGCCATATTCAAGAGGTTACAGTTGATGCAATAATGTATTTAATTGCGATTATAAGCAATGCCAGAAGATTGCAAATTTTGGAAATTGAGTGTGGCGGAAATATGCCATTAAATAGTAAAGCAAGAGCATCTTTCGAAAAAGTGGGATTTTATGATTATGTTCAGGCATCTAGAAAAATTCCTTTAAAAAAGGACACAGATAGAATTAAAATTGCACACGGGACAAAAGCTAATGGAGTAATTACTTCTTCAATATGTGATTTCGTAAATGAAAAGATAGGTGCGCAAAATAATATGTATACAAAGCGTTTATATCCGATGTTGGTTGAGTTAATGACAAATGTGAAGCAACATGCATACCGGGAAGTAGGCGGAAACATGATACCAGAATGGTATGTATATGTTGAAAATTGTCAAAGCGATATAAGGTTTGTTTTTCTTGATACAGGAGTTGGAATTCCTTCAACAATTAGAAAAAACTGGAGAGAAAGAATCAATGATAGGGTAAAAGGAATAATGGGCAGCAAAGCGGACGATCCGCTATATATTGAAGCTGCTTTGCACGGTGAATTTCGAACAGAGACAAAACAAGGGCATCGCGGAAAAGGACTACCTGAAATATATAGTGCAATAGTTACATCAGCAAGTAGATTAAATAATTTGACAATTGTATCCGGACATGCAGAATGCAATGTTGCTAAAAACGGTATTGAAAAAAGAAATTATATCAATGCGACTTTTGAGGGTACACTTTTTATGTGGAGTTTTGAAAAGGAGGCTAAAAATGATCACAATAAATATAGCAAATGAATATACAAAAACACCGGGAGGAAGGTTTAAAAGTGAAGGCGATTTTTCAGGAGAAGACTTTCGTGACAGTATATTAATACCAAAGTATCTTGAGGCAGTAAAACAGAATCAACTATTATGCATAAATTTGGATGGTGGATATGGATATGGATCGTCATTTTTGGAAGAAGCATTTGGTGGGTTGGTGAGAAAAATAAACAAAGTTGATATAAGCGTTATAAATATTATTTCGGATGAAGAACCACAGTTGAAATTGGATATAATGAAGTACTTAAAGGATGCATTAAAAGTACGAGAGGAGAAGTAGTAGTGAAAAAAGCACTGAAAGTAATTTTATTTTCCAGTTTGATTGCATTAATACTGGGATTGATGTTTGTGAATCTTTTTTGTATCAAAAATGAAAATTTTTGGAATATGTCAATAGAATCTTGTTTGACACTAGTAATAGCACTTGTTGTCAGCTATTATTTTACGCAAAAAAATCAGGATGAAAGAAATAAAAAGGAAATTTATTTACATTTAATGGAAAAAATGCAAAGACTGGTTTCGGAAGACTGTTTATCCAATATTTCAGAGAACACAGATATCAATATCATTTTGATGAAGAAGCGAGAGATAAATAATTGCACGACAACATTAGAAAAATATGCAAAAGAATTTCATATTGAAGAAGAAGTACAATTTATAAGTGACAAAGTGAGGGAGTATACAGAATTTTTTGGCACGCATCAGGATGACGTCGCATATTTGGCCAAAAGCACGAAGGAATTAAAAAGACCACTTGATTTAATTGAACAAAAACTAAATGAAGCAATGATTAAAATATTTGATTAATCATGAAGCTGAGTATAATGATTCAACAGCGTATATGTCACGAAGAACCGGATCTCTATTACGGCCTTAAATAAAATTGAGAATGATAAAACCAAAGATGTTCTATTGGGGAATGCAATGTTTCAAGGAAATGGATATAACCAAGGAGTCTGACAGCTGATAGAGGAAGTTATAGCAAAACTGGAAAAACGCTTGTATATTGTAGTGATGGATCTAAGCTAGTAGAGATACATTTCGAAAATAAGTAATTAAAAAAAGGAATCGATTAAGTAACAAAATATGATATTATAATAAAGTACTGATCATAGAGTGCTTATGTTAAGACACGTGGGGTGACGAAAATGCCATTGACAAAAATAGAAGCAGAGAATTTTACAGTATTTCAGGATATTAAGATACCGTTTAGCAAGGGAATAAACATATTGGTTGGGGAAAATGGTGTGGGAAAAACCCATATTATGAAACTGGCTTATGCAGCATGTCAGGCTTCGAAACATGATGTGTCATTTCCACAGAAAACGACCAGGCTTTTTCGCCCGGATCAGTCCAGTATCGGACGACTGGTAAACAGAAATAAAAACGGTAATAATACAGCAAGGATTTCAGTAGAATCCGATACAGCGAAAATTGGAATGACATTTTCTACGAAGACAATAAAGTGGGATGCAGAGGTTGAGACAGAGAAAAAATGGGAAAAGCAGATGTCTGATCTTACCAGTGTATTTATTCCCGCAAAAGAAATTCTGTCCAATGCATGGAATCTTGATGCGGCAGTAAAAATGGGAAATGTAGAATTTGATGATACTTATTTGGATATTATTGCTGCTGCAAAGATTAACATTTCCCGGGGAGTGGATACAACAGAGCGGAAGAAATATCTGGATATTTTACAGAAAATCAGTTCGGGAAAAGTAACCTTGCAGGATGACAGATTCTATTTGAAACCCGGCACACAGGCAAAATTGGAATTCAATTTAGTGGCAGAGGGATTAAGAAAAGTAGCATTATTATGGCAGCTGATTAAAAACGGAACATTGGAGAAGGGAGCGGTACTGTTTTGGGATGAACCGGAAGCAAATATCAATCCGAAATACATTCCGGTACTGGCAGAATTGTTAATTATGCTGGAAAGCGAGGGCGTGCAAATTTTTGTATCTACGCATGATTATTTTCTCGCAAAATATATTGAAGTAAAGCGTACGGAGAAAAGTGATATCAGATATATTTCTTTATATAAAGATATTAAAGATAAAGTGCAATGCGAGACAGCAACGGAATTTGAATTGCTGGAGAATAATGCAATCATGGATACGTTTCGGCAGCTTTATAGAGAGGAAATCGGGGTGGTACTTAAGTGAAAGTGATATCAGAGTCGAAAATGAATTTTGGACAATTTGCTGAAGAGAATTTATTTCACATCGAAAAATCCAAAATTTATAAAGACCTTGGTTCTGGAATAAAAACGGTTGAATTTATTTTGAAGTATGACGAAAACAGCATAATATTTCTGGAAGCAAAGGAAAGCTGCCCGAATGTTGCTAATCGTTATGAATCAGAAGAAAAAGAACAGAAGTTTGAAGAATATTATTCCTCTATAGTGGATAAGTTTACTGATTCCTTACAGGTATATCTGGCTGTCATTCTGAACAAATTTCAGGATACAGAAGAAGTGGGCGATAAATTGAGAACAGTAAATGATATGAAGGATATAAAGCTGAAATTTGTTCTTGTTCTTAAATATGCGGAAGATATTGAGTGGTTAGCGGGACCATTGGCAGAATTAAAAGCGCGATTACTTCAGATTCGAAAAATATGGGGTATCGAAATTGCTGTATTGAATGAAGAACTTGCAAGGAAATATAGAATTATTTGCTAGCAATACCATTCAGCAGTAAAAAAAGGAACTCAATGCTTGAGCTCCTTTTTGCTTTTATTTTTCTAAATCGATTGTCTTGAGTAATTCTTTGATCTGTTCTACACTCAGCCACTCGGTATTGTTACCTGAGCTATAGGAAAATCCCTCGGGTACCCTCTTGCCGGTAGGAACAGCACGTCTGGATTCACTCCATACCATTTGAGGATATACGATGAAGTGCTTATCATACTCATAGGTATTCATAGAATCTTCCACGGTTACCATAATTTCGTGAAGTTTTTCACCTTCACGGATGCCTACTTCCGGCATTTCACATCCAGGCAACATTGCCTGTGCCAGATCTGTGATCTTGAAAGAAGGAATCTTGGAGATAAAGGTCTCACCACCCTTGGATTCTTCCAAAGCCTTGATTACCAGCTCGACACCCTGTTGCAGGCTGATCCAGAAACGTGTCATGCGGTAGTCGGTAATAGGAAGTTCAGTGCCACTATTTTTGATGATGTTGTGAAAGAACGGAATAACGGAACCGCGGCTTCCGGCTACATTGCCATAACGAACGATGGAGAAGCAGATATCCTTGCTTCCGGCATAGGCGTTGGCTGCGATAAACAATTTATCGGACACTAGCTTGGTACCGCCATACAGGTTGGCAGGATTCACGGCTTTGTCGGTAGACAGAGCAACGATTTTTTTACCCCGGTATCCAAAGCTGCATCAATAACATTCTGCGCGCCGTGGATATTGGTCTTGATTGCTTCCGCCGGGTTGTATTCGCAGGCAGGTACCTGCTTCAGAGCTGCAGCATGGATGACATAATCTACATCTTCAAATGCTCTGGTCATGCGCTCTTTGTCTCTGACATCACCGATGAAGAAACGAAGCTTGCTGGCATACTGCTTGAATTCATTCTGCATGATGAATTGCTTGAATTCATCACGGGAATAGATAATGATCTTCTTAGGATTGTAGTTGTCCAGCACTATTTGGTAAAAGCCTTGCCAAAACTGCCGGTACCACCTGTAATCAAAATGGATTTATCATCTAATAACATAACGTCCTCACTTTCAAAACTAAAAATTCTTATACGTCATAACATATTATGTGGAAAAACGCAATTATTACAAGCAAACGCCCATAGCAATTGTTTGATGGATGTGATATTATAGTGAAGAATTAAAATAGTCCGAGATATAGAAGCATCAATTGTCAGATTGATAAATACAGGACTTGTGCGACCGCGCCGGAGAGTCAGATGCGAATCTTGTGCCGATCCTGTGCATGATAAGCGCAAATTTATAATTAAATTAGGATAAAATCGGTGGGGAAATGAGAAAAATACAGGATATCATTTTAAAGTTAATTGCGGTAATGGGAATTTGTTTTTTTACAGCGTTAACGATTGGAGCAATAGGTACCGGCAGAAAGTTAGCTCCTTTCTCGGAAACGGTTTCGACAGTTAGTGACAACTGGATAAAAGCAGTTGGAATTGTGGCGGGATGCATAGTAATTATAGGAATCATCTGGAAATATAGTTCCCGGGTATACATTCGACATATACGAATTGCAGCAGCGGTAATTGCAATTTTTTCTGCGGCTGGGATAATAACTATGGCATTAAATGCCGAGTATGTCCCTATAGCAGATCAGGAATATGTATATGTTGTCCTGAAGAATCTTTTTACGGGAAATTACACAGAATTACAAACTTATTGGTATTACAACGTATGTCCCTATCAGTTGGGAGTAGGGGCTCTTTACTTGTTGCCGGCACGAATTTGCGGCAATTGCAATATTAGAACGTTGCAGTGTTTTCAGGCGATTTGTGCTGGAATAACAATTTTTGCGGGGAATGAAATTGCGTGGAAGTTGTTCCATAAAGAAAAACTGTGCATTTATTATTTATTGCTTGTCTTATGCTATGTTCCAATGCATTTGTATGGACTTTTTATTTACGGTGAAACGATTGGATTGTGCTTTTTGGAACTGGCAATTTTGTGCATGTTGGTACTGCAGGAGCATGAACAATGGATACTGTGGAAAAAAAATTTAGTATATATTGCAATGATCAGCAGTATGATTGTGTCCTATACGGCGAGAGAAGCATTAGTTGTTGTATGGATTGCTGTCCTGGGTATTCAATTTTTACGAGCTCTAAAAGGGAATCGTAAAAGTTTTATTATTAGTTTTTTCTGTGTGCTTTTGATGATATTTGGTCAAAAAGCAGTTATTCAATGTGTAGAACATCAGGCAGGAATGCAATTGTCTGAAGGAGTACCGGCAATATCTGTGGTTGCAATGGGATTTCAGGATGATGACCCTAATCATACAGGAAGTGGAACATATAATGCATATCAGATAAAACTTTTTTGGGAAAATAATTTTGATGTAGATAAGTGTAAGGAACTTTCTATTTTAAATATAAAGCAGTCCATTGTCAGATGGATGCGAGATCCTATAGGAGCATTAGAATTTTTTTGCGATAAAACAGCAGTTCAATGGTTGGAACCTACCTATGGATCTTTTTTATTTACATCGAATATGACGACTTCGTCGAAATGGATGAAGGCTTTTTACTCAGATAGAGGATATCAGATATTCTATGAAATTATGAATCAACTGCAAAATGTTATTTATATTGGAGTATTATTTTATTATATTTATCTGGCAAAGCATAAAAGACAGGAATGGGAATATTTTTTGGGATTGGTTCTGATAGGAGAGGTCTTATTCAGTCTGTTATGGGAAGCTAAGAGCAGATACGTGTTTCCTTACATAGTGATTGCGCTGCCGGCTGCGGCCATGGGATATTGGTATTTATGTAACTGTATAGGTAAATACCTCAAACCTCGCACTTGAATAAGTGCCTATGCTGTTTGGTATTTTCCTGAATCCGATGGAGATTCTGACGAGACCTACGGAGCAAATAACTCTGCATCGAAGCGATGGATCCTATGTGATCCTTAGTACAGAGCAGGGACGGGTGAAACTGGAGGATTCTAGGAAGAATGGGATGGCCATGCTGATGGACACGGATCAGTTCCTGAACCTGGTTGTCAGGTGGTAGAGGAAATGAGAGAAAGGGAGAGGCCAGGTAATGTGAAATATGTGTACAAAGCGAACAAAAGATAAACGGAGGAGTCTGGATGGAAGCTGTTGCTAATCTGCTGGAATTGATAGTGGAGCTTTTGAAGCGGAATTATAAAAAGCCAAAACTTTGGATTGGAATAATAGGAACTCTGATATGTATTATCTTGATATTTCCCTATATTGATTCCAATACATTTTACTATTCTAGAATGGAGAAACGAATAAGCATATTGGAGCATCTAACGCAATTAGATGAAAGCAAGATTAATAGTAATCCGGTGTATCGAGAGGAATATGAGAGTATTTTACAGGAAATTGCAATGCAGAGAGATAGATCGGTAAATTCACTGGTTACCGGATTGGTAGATGAGGTGAATTCATCATTGGCAGCAGGAAAGAATCAGGGGAATAAGGTTATAAAGTTTATATCCGGGGCTATATGGTTTTTAATTGTTACGATATGTGTCCCATTTATGAATACTTTTAAGAAACGAAGTGACAAATTGGTGGCATTTGTTGTGATGATCATATTATCAACGGTAGTAGGCTGCATATTTATGACAATACCGATCATTTATAAGCCATGGATAAATTATTTTGTAATACCAATTGCCCAATTAATACTTGCGGTTGCGCTGACCACAAAGAAGGATAAGAAAGCCTGATTTGTGTTTAAGGAGTAGTTAAAGACAGAGAAATATAAAAGGAACTCAAATGATTTGAGTTCCTTTTGCTAAAAATTTTAAATTCCTGCAGAAACTCAAAAAAGAATTAAAATAATTTCACTTATTTCAAAGGAACTCAAAAAATTACTTAAAATGTTTGAGCTCCTTTTTGAGTTCTTTGAATAAAATTTTAGATTCTTGCATAAACTTAAAAAAAGTAGTAGAATATTAAAAAAGAACAGGAGGAAGTAAAATGACAACAGAAGAATTATTGGAAAAATTAGAGTTAATTCAAAAAATGAAATGTGAAACCTCCACGTTAGAAATAAAAAGTGCAGAACAGGGATGCCCACAGCGGTTATACGATACGTTGTCCAGTTTTTCCAATCAGGATGATGGTGGAATTATCATCTTTGGTGTGGATGAAAAACAAGGATATAAAGAAGTAGGAGTATATGATCCACAGGATATACAAAAAAAAATAAATGAGCAGTGCTTGCAGATGGAACCGACAGTAAGACCATTGCTTACAGTTGTGGAAAAGAATGGTAAATTTTTTGTTTCTGCAGAAATCCCGAGTGCAGATATTACGGATCGTCCGGTTTTTTACCAGGGAAAAGGTCGGATGAAAGGGTCTTATACACGGGTTGGTGATAGCGATGAGCCTATGACGGAGTATGAAGTATACAGTTATGAGGCATACCGTAAGAAATATCAAGACGATATTAGAGTGATTGATAGAGTATCGTTTGCAGCATTGGATCAGGAATTACTTGCGACATATATAGAATTTCTAAAAAAAGGAAAACCACGTTTGGCAGCCATTCCAACTGACGAAATATATGAATTGATGAGCATAAAGCGAGACAATAGGATTACATTAAGTGCTGTAATGAATTTTTGCCCATATCCGCAGGCATATTTTCCACAATTATGCATTATTGCGACAGTGGTTCCCGGTACGGAGCTGGGAACGATTGGGGAACAGGGGGAAAGATTTCTGGACAATCATAGAATAGAGGGAAATATATCCGATATGCTTGATGGAGCGATACAATTTGTGAGCAGGAATATGCGTACGAAGACCATCATAAATTCGCAGACAGGAAAACGTGAGGATCGGTCGGATTATCCGATTACTGCAGTCAGAGAAGCAATACTTAATGCACTGGTACATCGTGATTATAGTATTCACACGGAGGGAATGCCGATTCAGCTTATTATGTTTGAGGATAGAATGGAGATTCGGAATCCCGGTGGAATCTATGGACGAATTAAGATTGATCAGCTTGGAAAAGTACAGCCGGATACCAGAAATCCTGTAATTGCATCGGAACTGGAAGTATTGAAAATAACGGAGAATCGTTATTCCGGAATTCCTACGATTCGCAGAATGATGCGTGAATATGATTTACAGCAGCCGGAATTTCTTGATGAAAGAGGAAGCTTTATTATTAAATTATATAAAAATGTAAAAGAGTACAATGTTGCAGAGATAGAGGATGTAGACAATGAGAATCTGCTTCTTTTCTGTAAAACGCCCAGGACGCGCAAAGAAATCAGTGATTATTTAGGATTGAACTCTGTGGCATATGCCATTCAGACCCGTGTGATGCCATTGGTTGATAAGGGGATTATTAAGATGAGCATTCCGGAAAAGCCCAAGAGCTCTAAACAGTTATTTTACTGTGATTAGAAAGTGATTTCCTGAAGGAACTCAAATTTTTGAGTTCCTTTTTGAGTTGTTATTTCTCTAAAACATTTGGATACCTTGAAATCAGTTATCTGAAATGTTATATTGAATCATAACAAACGCTTAAAAAATAAAGAGAAAAGTTATTATTATCCGGTAGGATGGGAGACACGCAGACCATGACAGAACAGAAGAAAAGGTATACGATCCTGGGCATATTTGTGGCAATGTTCCTTTTTGGAGCTTTTTTTCTGCGGGAGACAGGTGTTTATTTTGATGAGCATTCGGAAGAAGAGATTCTGTATATGAATATCTTGCAATATGGTGAGACGTTACAGATTTCGAAGATCACAAATTGGTTTCAATGGAAGGATGGGTATCGCCCGATCTGCGAATCTATAGAAAAAGATCATGGCAGCGCACCGTATTATCTGTGCGCACCGTTATTAATGAAGCTGGAGCAGCATCCGGAAGCGGCCAGGCTGCAGAGTGATGTATGGCATGCGTATACGTATGCACTGTTTTTCCTGGGTGTGATTTATATGTACCGGTTGTTGTGGGAGCTGTTCCGGGACAGAAGGACAGCACTGCTGGGAACACTTATGCTGTTTCTGACACCGAGGATATTTGCGGATGGATTATACAACAATAAAGATTCCGTATTGATGTCCCTGATCATTGTGATGTTATTTTACGGAATCCGCTTTTTGGAGCGTAAGGATTTCAAAAATGCATGTCTGCTGGGAATCTGCGCCGGATTCTGTGGGAATCTGAAGATCAGCGGGATCTATGTTTTTGCAATGATTGGCGGCTTTTATCTGCTGATCCTGACGAAAGAGAAAAAGTGGAGCGGGAAAACTTTTTTCGTGGGATTTGCGGCAACAGTTGTCGGCTTTCTGAGTTATTTGGCATTGACTCCGGCTATCTGGGGGCAGGGATTTCATTTGTGGGAATTTCTGCTGTGGAACCTTTCAAACAGTACGAACTTTTCCAGAATGGACGGTAAGGTATTGTTTGACGGAACATGGTATGTGCATTCCACGAATCCTCTGCCATGGTATTATCTGCCGAAACTGATCGCACTGACGATTCCGGTCTATCTCAGTGTTCTGCTGTGGAGCAGTATCGGCATCTGGATCTATAAAGGAAGAAAGCATCAATGGGATTTCGAGGATCGTAGCTATCCGCTGTTCGCACTGACCTCCGGGATTCCGGTGCTGGCCGCAATGCTGTGCGATCCGAATCTGTACAACGGGTGGCGGCATATGTATTTTATCTATGGACCGATGATCGTGATGATGGCTTATGCAGTGAGATATCTGTTGCAGCAACCGGCAATCCGTGCGAGAAGGATTGCAACTGCTATGCTGGTGGTGCTCATAGGATGTAACGGAGTGGGAATTGCGCTGACGGGGCAGAGCTCCAGCGCTTATACGAATATTTTGGCAGGTGGTGATGCCTGTGGACGGTACGAGATGGATTATTATGGTGTGACGGCGAAGAAGGTTCTCAAAAGCCTTGTGGACCGGTATGGTGAGATCTGGGTCAGATCGGACGGCTGTGGGGCCACGATCGTGAATTATTATGTGTTGCCGGCAGAATACCGGGAGAAGATCCGGCTGGTATCTTCACAGGAGGAGATACAGGCTGCCGTGGCCCAGGGGAAACTGGTACTCGGATGTGTGAATCCGAGTTATGATATCCTGCCGGAGGGGGAGGATGTCGTATGGCTGGAAGATTGGAAGGCCTGGGGCAATACCTATATGAAGATTCGCAAATATTAAATAATGTGGTATGATGAGATAGTAAAAAGCAGAGAGGACAAGCTATGAATATTATACTTTTGTCAGGTGGCTCCGGGCAGCGTCTGTGGCCTTTGTCCAATGAGATAAGATCCAAACAGTTTATTAAGATATTTCATACAGCAGACGGCGGTCTGGAATCCATGGTGCAGCGGGTATGCCGTCAGATCCGGGAAGTAGACCCGGAGGCACAGGTGACGATCGCCACTTCCAAGTCCCAGGTGTCAGCTATTTACAGTCAGCTGGGGCAGGATGTAGGGGTCAGTGTGGAACCCTGCAGACGGGACACCTTCCCGGCGATCGTACTGTCCGTAGCTTATCTGAAGGATGTGCTGGGGGTAGCGGAAGACGAACCGATCGTGATCTGCCCGGTGGATCCTTATGTGGAGACGGCTTATTTTCAGGCGCTGCAGGCATTGTGCGATCGCGCGGGAGAGTCTGAGGCGAATCTTGTGCTCATGGGGATCGAACCCACGTATCCCAGTGAAAAATACGGTTATATCATACCGGAGACGGCGGACGATCTGAGCCGTGTAACGATGTTTCGGGAGAAACCGACGAAAGAAGCCGCAGAGGAATATATTGCAAAAGGTGCTCTGTGGAACGGCGGTGTGTTTGCTTTCCGGTTAGGCTATGTGCTGAAACGTGCCCATGAACTCATAGATTTTACGGATTATGAAGACTTATTTCAGAAGTATGATACGTTGCAGAAGATCAGCTTTGACTATGCCGTGGTGGAAAAAGAGCCTGCCATAGAAGTGATGCGTTTCGCAGGGACCTGGAAGGATCTGGGTACCTGGAATACGCTGACGGAGGCCATGGACAGTCAGTGCGTCGGACAGGGGGTTCTGAACGACACCTGTGAAAATGTGCATGTGGTGAATGAACTGAATGTACCGATTCTGTGCATGGGATTGAAAAATATGGTCGTGGCGGCCAGTCCGGAGGGAATCCTGGTATCGGATAAGGAGCAGTCGAGCTATATCAAACCTTATGTGAATCAATTTGTTCAGCGGGTAATGTTCGCCGAAAAATCCTGGGGGAGCTTCCGCGTTCTGGATGTGAAGGATCACAGCATGACGATCAAGGTAACATTGAATCCGGGACATGGGATGAATTATCACAGTCATGATTTCCGCGATGAAGTATGGACGGTCATTGCCGGAGAAGGCCGGGCAATTCTGGACGGTGTGGAGCGGCCGGTGAAGCCGGGCGATGTCCTGACTATGCAAGCAGGCTGTAAGCATACGATCATTGCGGATACGGAACTGCAGGTGATCGAAGTGCAGATCGGTGCAGAGATCAGCGTGGATGATAAGCACAAGTATGAATACCGGAAGGATTAAATATTACGATGACTATGACTGCGAAGAAGAAAAAAATACTGTTCTGGTCCGTGTTGATGCTGGCGATCATTCTGCGGTGTATCCGGTTTGGCTCAGTGCCGGATGGGATCAACCAGGATGAGGCCATGGGAGCCATGGATGCATGGGCACTATCAAAATACGGTACCGACCGCTACGGCACGTTTCTGCCGGTTCATTTTGAGGCCTGGAAATACAGTCAGATGAGTGTTCTGCTATCCTATTGTATGGTGCCGTTTATCAAGGTGTTTGGTTTTAGCACCGTGACAGTGAGGCTGCCGATGCTGCTGGTATCCTGTGGGGCGGTTGCACTGGTATATTTAGTGTCGGAAAAGCTGTTTAATGAGAGGATTGCTTTTATAGCGATGCTTTTGACGGCGGTGAATCCCTGGCAGTTCATGCAGAGCCGCTGGTCGTTGGACTGTAATCTGTTCCCACATGTATTTTTATTGGCATTTTATCTGCTGTTGCTGGGACTGGAGAAAAGACGGTATTTGTATGTATCCATGCTCTTTTTCGGACTGACATTTTATTGTTATGGAATAGCGGCGTACTCCGTCACGGCATTTTTGTTTGTGCTTTTTATATGGTGTCTGTGGAAAAAGCAGTTGAAATTCCGGGAGGGACTGCTGTGTGCGGTAATATTTACGCTGGTGGCTTTGCCGGAGGTGATCGTGCTGGCGATCAATGCGTTGCATTATGGTAAAAGCATTGAAATGCCTTTTTTCACGATGCAATTTTTCCCGGATAGTATCAGAAGTGCAGACATACTGTTTTTGAATTTTTCCTTTGCACAGCTGGGCAGGAATGCCTGGGCATTATTCAGCAGGGTGTTCCTGCAGCTGCCGGACATTTTCTTTAATTCGATTCCGGCGTTCGGACCCTTATATCATGTGTCGATATCGTTTGTATTGATCGGGATCATTGTATTTACGATTCGCCTTTTTAAGGAGAAACAGATCGAAAAACAGACGCAGATGCTGGCTCTGTGGGGATTCCTCATTACCGGGATCTGGGTGGGCCTGATCACCTTTGAAGTGAACATTAACCGTGTGAACATTATCTTCTACCCGGTGATCCTGCTGTGTGCTTACGGCATTTCACTGGTAGTGGATAAATTCGGAAAGCTTTTCCCGGTCATTGTAGCTGCGTATGCAGTCAGCAGTGTGCTGTTTTTCACAACGTATTTTACAGAGTATGCGGAAGAGAGCAGATACTATTACAACAGGGATTTCTTAGATGCCGTAGCCGAAGCTGACAGCATGGAAGAATACGACAGCCTGTATATTACGGGTAATCTTGGCTGGCAGTTTAACCAGTTAGCTACGGAGATCCTGACCCAGTATGCCTGCAGAATAGATGCCCGATACTATCAGAGCGAGGACTACGCACAGCGTTATCACTACATTTATCCTGAGAAATCCGGAGCGGAACTGGCGGAGTTCGTTGGGGATGGCCTGATGGTACTCCACGAGGACGAACTGCAGTATCTGCAATTCCCCTATGAAGTGATCGACACGGTGGGAGAGTATTTCCTGCTCACGGTAGACAAGGATTGAGAGGACGGAGTATGTAATTAACGAGAATGATCCAGTGTTGCGATCAGGGCGGTTCCGAAGAGGAATCGTCCTTCTTCGTTAAGGTGTACGGCATCTGCCAGATAGTCGGCAGCGTTATCCGCTGTGACGCCTAACCGGTGGTAGGTATCGTAGAAGGGAACGCCCATTTGGTCTGCCACATCAGCGGCGCCCTGTACATAAGCTGTCAGCGTACTGCCTGCCTCGCCGTGAAGCTCTGTACCGTTTTCAAAAAAGGTAATATAATTCGGAGCTGCTAACAGGATAAGCGCATCGGGATAGGCTTCCTGTAAGCTGCGGATTCCTGTTCGGAGTGCGCCGCAGTAGGTCACCGTGTCGTAAGGATCTTCCGGATCATCCACGGCATAGCCGGAAAAGTAATCATTCAGACCATAATTGATCACAAAGCATAATCTGCGCCCCCGGTGATCGTCATTCAGATAAGCTTCCAGGGAGGTACGATAGACAGTGTCTTCCCTCAGAACAGTGGGATCCTGTTTCAGAAAGGTATCGACAGCGATGACAAAGCTCATGGCAGCTGCAGGATCGTCGGTAGCAGGATCCTTGGAGGCAGTAGCTCCGCCCTGGGCACAGTTGTACACATGTGCGCCCGAAAAACCATTGACGACACCGGGGATGGAAAAACTTCCGGTGTAGTTGCCGATGACGCTGTCACCGAAAAAGACAACAGACAGATCGGACAGATCGGGATATACCGTAGAAGCTTCTTTTTCTTCCGCTACCATATCATTTAGCATGGATTCCAGGGTATCCGCATTTCCCGGTGTAATGACCATGGCTCCGTCACAGAAAGTGAACATGATCAGTTTCTGTGCTACCGCATCATTATAATGCAAGTCATCCAGATAGTTTCCCGGATTGTTGATCAGCCAATGGGTTGCTCCGGGAAAGTACATGGTAACATTGGAATACCCGTTGAGAGTGGAGACGAGGGACTTACAGGTCGTCATCCACAGCGTTCTGGTCTCATCGGTCTGAGCAAGCCAGTATTGCATGGAAGGTGCGGGATACAGAATCTCGAAGCTGACCTCGGGATGTGCTTCCACATAGGGCAGCAGGTATTGGTTCAAATCCCTGTTCCAGTGGCGCAGCTGCTTATTGCTGTGCTTCCAGAGGGCCAGCGGATCCAGACCCAGATAGATATTGGTGATCCCGCTGCTGTCCGAAAATGCTGTGTCTAAATAGTCTGCAACATCATGCAGACTCTTGGCAGTATTTTCGCATTTGATGATCGTAAGGCCACGGAATGTGGAGAAATCTTCTTCGTGAAATACTTCAGGACTGTACATGGACAGAAAAATACCCTCATAAGATTCTGATCGCATCCGTTGCAGATCAGAGTAATAGCTGTCTGAATGATGGGAAGAAACAGAACGGATAATGATAAATATGATCAGGCAGATGATGAGCAGTAAGGTAACGGCGATCATCCGGAATGCCGACTTTTTATTATGCATGGCAGACTCCTTTGGGGCAATAGGTATGAAAGACAACGCTCATTATATCATTTTCCCCGGGAACAGACAACAGATAGTGCAAAGTTTTCCGGTGTTATGCCGCAACTCGGAATGTTGTCTTTCCGTAGGAGTTATGATAGAATGTAACTATTCAGTGCCAAGGTGATTCTGCCAATGAGGTCCTGAATGGTTACAGCAATACAAACTGTTTGGAAATGAGGAAAAAATAATGGAAAATAAAGAAGAACTGGCTATTTTTGGAGGAAAACCTGTACGAGAGAATAAAATTTTCTACGGACGGCAATATATTGACCAGGCAGATGTGGATGCGGTGGCAGCAGTCATGACCAGCGACTACATTACCTGCGGACCTAAGGTGAAGGAGCTGGAGCAGCATCTGTGTGAACTGACCCATGCAAAATACGCAGTGGTGGTATGTAACGGAACCGCTGCACTGCATCTGGCGGCGCTGGCAGCGGGCTTTGGTGAGGGAGATGAGGTTATCGTAAGCTCGATCACTTTTGCTGCATCCTCCAACTGTGTATTATATGCGGGAGCGAAACCTGTTTTCGCAGATATTGATCCGGAGACCTACAATATCGATCCGGCGTCCATCCGCAAGCTGATCACACCCAGGACGAAAGCGATCGTTGCGGTAGATTTCACCGGTCAGGCAGTGGAGCTGGATGAGATCCGGGAGATCTGTAAGGAGCACGATCTGCTCCTGATCGAGGATGCCGCGCATGCCATCGGCACGAAATATAAGGGCCAGCCTGTGGGAAGCTTGGCAGATATGACCTGCTTCAGCTTCCATCCGGTCAAGACGGTGACCGGTGGAGAAGGCGGCGCCATCACGACCAATGATGAGAAGCTGTATCGTCATCTGATGCGGCTGCGTACCCACGGCATTACGAGGGACCCGGAAGAAATGGTACATCCCACCGATGCGCTGTGGTACAACGAGCAGGTAGAGCTGGGCTTCAATTATCGTATGACGGATTTCCAGGCGGCACTGCTATTGAGCCAGCTGAAGAAGCTCCCTGCATTTGAACAGCGTAGAAAAGAAATCCATAAGCGTTATAATGAAGCGTTCGGCAAAATGCCGGAACTGATCCTGCAGAAGGAGATCCCGGAGTCTGACACGACCTGGCATCTGTATGTGCTGCATCTGAATCTGGAGAACCTGAACTGCGACAGAAGGCAGTTTTTCGATGCGCTGTATGCGGAAAATACCTGCCCTCAGGTGCATTACCTGCCGGTCTACTGGCATTCCTATTATGAGAAGCTGGGATATCAGAAGGGACTGTGCCCCAATGCGGAGAAGTATTACAACGAGGTGATGAGTATTCCTCTGTATTACGGATTGACGGATGATGATGTGGAAGATGTGATCCATGCAGTGAAAAAGGTGGTAGCTTATTACACGAAGCTGAAATAAGATCCGGCAATGGGCGGAGCCGTGCCGGATCATGGGAAATGCCCGAGCTGTGCCGGATCATGGGAAATAGCGGAATGAATCAGAAAGTGGCAGGGAACGGTATTTTGAAAGAAAATAAGAAAAATTGGATAGAAATTTCGGTGTTTGCTGCACTGGTAGCCATCGCATCGGCAGTTACGTTCTGGCTGTTTTACCGGCAGTGTGTGGAAAGCATGCTGGGAACGGGACTGTATCATTCTGATATGAAGGCATATATTCTGGAGATGCAGGGACTGGACAGCGGTTACAGCTTCCCTTACCCGGTTTTGTTCAAGCTGGCGGCGACGATCCATCTGGTGACCGCCTCCTTTACCGGCGGAGCGGAGTTAGCCATGGCACTGGCCACGATGCTGTTAAACAGCGGAGCAATGATCGCTCTGAAGGTGATGCTGGACAAGCATGTGGGAGCAAAGCTGCAGGAGACTATGCCCGGAAAACCTTGGCTTCCGGGGATTCTCACAGGAACGGCAGCGGTATCCCTGTTTTTTGTGTCGATGGTATATCCGCCGACAGGGATTTATCTCCCCGGTATCAAATACAAATATCTCGGGGTATTTACGCCGAATCCATTTCACAATGCCACCTATATGGCGGCACGGCCGTTCGCAATTCTTGCATTTTTTAAGTATGGTGAATTGTTGCCGGTGTATGAGCAGCCAAATGCGGTCAGAGAGCATAAGAGAGATTATATTCTGTTTGCAATATATCTGCTGTTGGCGACCATGACGAAACCCAGTTTTACCATAGTGCTGGTCGGAGCTGCGGGGATTTTGATGCTGTGGAGAATGTTCCGTGGCAGATTCCGGAATTTTGTCCCCACGGTGTGGCTGGGAGTATGTTTTATTCCGACTTTTATGGATCTGCTCTACCAGTTCCGGGGAGTGTTCGTACCGCAGGAGGGACAGGAAGGCGGCATCGGATTTACTTTTGGCCATGTATGGGCGCAGTATTGCGGCAATCTGCCCCTGGCTATCGGACTGGCCATCGGATTCCCGATCCTGGTACTTCTGCTGAACTACAAGGAACTGCACAAGGACAGCATCTACCGTTTCTCCTGGCAGGTGTATGTGATGAGCTTCCTTATGGCATTCTTCCTGTATGAAAAAGGATTCCGGGAGATGGATTTCAATTTCTCCTGGGGCTACATGTACGGAATCTTCTTCGCATTTGTGGGAGCACTGCTGGTACTGCTCCGCGCGACAGCGAATGCCGACACCCGGAAGAGAAGGATTGTTGTGGCAGTACAGTGGCTGGCTTACCTGTGGCACCTCGTATGCGGAGTATATTATTTTTGGGGATTTTTACAGGGAGCGATGTATTATTGATGTAAATTGAGAGCTTATGTGAGCAATGAGCCGCATATGATAAAAAGACAGTGTAGGGAGTTGGGCTTCACCGAAGTCGCCGCTCAAAGCACTGTCTTTTTGTTTGCCTGTCTTCCATTTCACCATTGAAGGCATAATTGGACAAAACAGTGGACAATTTTAATTTTTAAGGATTATATTCCACCCTTCAGCACCAAAACAATGTTTTTCAAAAATGGCCCTTTTTATATGCAAATTCCGCTTCATCGGATCACCGATTCCGCTAGCAACGGATCAGTGTTTCC